>ENA-UOOE01000777-UOOE01000777.1-fermentation-metagenome-genome-assembly--contig:-NODE-777-length-29410-cov-11.686220_pt1 | contig 29410 bp, 22 predicted proteins | sample MGYA00245776_ERZ724021 | MGnify/ENA primary metagenome ERZ724021 (study PRJEB28704, sample SAMN03018321) | fermentation metagenome | biome: anthropogenic terrestrial biome; feature: soil; material... | reverse complement strand
TTCAGGATTTTAATGCACAATTGGAAAGCATCAATGTATTGCTTAACAACATGAGCGCAGTTTCGGAAGATTATTTGACACCCGGTAATCTGAATGTAGCAGAGGGGTATGGAGCAGAAGAATTTATCAGGGAGGTTCATCACACATCGGAGCTTTGCGCCATAGAGATGGACAAGATCAGACAAAAGATGATGGATTTTGAGAAATCATTGGAGAACTAAATAAATATGGTTATGGAAACAAATCAAACAACAATGGAAGGTAAACATACAATCCCTATGCGAACAATAGCATTAAGAGAGGATTTGCTCAAAGAGGAAAATAAGATCATATCGAGTTTTGACTTTTTCCAGATCGGAGAACTTGCAAAAACTGCGCAATCTTTGTGTGAGCGTTACTGCGATGAAGAGAAGAAAGGATTCTACCAGCAGGGATTGACCGAAGTGAAAACGGTTGTAATCGCAATACGGAGGTTGCTTGAGGAGACGGAAGAATGGACTGCCAAACTTTTAAGTGATATTGACACCATAAAAAAAGCAAATCTTCCATAAAAAACTTAGTTTAATTTTACCGCCCTTGTTTGTGAAAATAGGGGCGGTTTTTTATTCTCAAATTAAGACATCACACCACAAAAGATGGTCAAATCGTTTGTTGCAAACGGATTAACGAGAATGTGATGTGTGATGTGTGACATAGGGTGAATATACTTGGTGATAATTATTACTTGTTATTTAAGACATAGTATTAAAGATAGAACGTGTACCCAATGTGTACCCAAAAAGAAAAAACACCTACCGAAGCTTCTGTAAGTGTTTGATTTTCAAGTAGCGAGAGGGGGGCATGATCCCCCGACCTCATGATTATGAATCATGCGCTCTAACCAACTGAGCTATCTCGCCATTTTCAAATTCGAGGGGCAAAAGTAGTATATCTTTTTTAATTCTGCAACTACAAAAACAAAAATGTGGATAAAAAGAAGTGTGCTTCTGATAATCCCACTACTTGAGTTTTTTGTGAGAAATATGGGAATCTACTGACCGGAATAGAAATAGTCGGCATAAAATTGTAATTTTGCGGAACAAACAGATATATAACACGGCTTACAAACAGAGTAAAGTGATCTATCCAGATAATTTTGAACAGAAAATAGAATTCAATAAAGTGAGACAGCTGATCTCGGACAGGTGTTTGAGTTCACTGGGCCGGGAGAAGGTGGAAGATATGAAATTTTCTGCTTCTTTTGATGAGATCAGTATGTTGCTGTTCCAAACAGAAGAGTTTGTCCACATCAGGGAAGAAGAAGATGCATTTCCGGCTGATCATTTTTATGATTTGCGCCCGGTGCTGCGACGCGTGCGTGTGGCAGGTGCCTGGATCGACCAGAGTGCACTCTTCGAGCTACGACGTTCGTTACAAACCATTCACGGCATTGTGTCGTTCCTGCGCCGCGACGAAGAGAAGACACCCCGGTATCCGCATCTGCTTGCGTTGACAGGACACGTGATGATCTTCCCGGAGATCACCAAAAAGATAGATAACCTGCTCGATACATTCGGACAGGTGAAGGACAATGCCTCTGCCCGTTTGTCGGAGATACGGCGTGAACTAACTTCCACCGCGAACGGCATCTCCAGAAGCCTCAATGCCATCCTACGCAGAGCACAGGCTGAAGGATTTGTGGAAAAGGATGTAGCGCCAAGCATGCGAGACGGTCGCCTCGTGATTCCGGTGAATCCTTCCTTCAAACGAAAGATCAAAGGAATTGTGCACGATGAATCGGCATCGGGTAAGACAGTTTTTATCGAACCTTCTGAGGTGGTGGAAGCCAACAATCGTATCCGGGAACTGGAGAGTGACGAACGGCGTGAAGTCATACGCATACTGGTCGACTTTACCGACTATCTGCGTCCCTTCCTGCCCGACCTGCTGGAGTCATACGAATTCCTTGCGAAGATCGATTTTATTCAGGCCAAAGCGGCCTTTGCTCAGCAAATAGGAGCCATCAGACCCTCCCTCGAGAATACAAGGCTAATCGACTGGGTGGAGGCAGTGCATCCGCTACTTTACTTGTCACTGAAAAAACAAAATCGGAAAATTGTCCCGCTTGATATCGCACTTGGAGAAGCAAATAGAATCCTGGTGATCTCGGGACCCAATGCGGGTGGTAAATCGGTCTGCCTGAAAACGGTCGGCCTCCTCCAGTATATGGTGCAGTGCGGGTTACTGATTCCATTGAAAGAAAATTCAAAAGTGGGGGTCTTTGCAGATGTTTTTATCGATATTGGCGATGAACAGTCCATTGAGAATGATCTTTCCACATACAGTTCCCATTTGATGAACATGAAGTTCTTTGAACGAAACAGTAATGCAAAATCATTACTGCTGATCGATGAGTTTGGAAGCGGTACAGAACCACAGATTGGTGCAGCCATTGCGGAAGCACTGCTTGACAGGTTCAACCGGCAGCAATCGTTTGGCGTGATCACCACCCATTACCAGAATCTGAAACATTTTGCTAACGAACATGAAGGAGTAGTGAATGGCGCCATGTTGTATGACCGTCATGAGATGCAACCCCTTTTTCGCCTCTCCATCGGTAATCCGGGAAGTTCCTTTGCCGTGGAGATCGCCCGCAAGATCGGACTTCCGGAAGAGGTGATTGCACACGCCTCGGAGATTGTGGGAAGCGATTATATAAACATGGATAAATACCTGCAGGATATAGCCCGTGACAGGAGGTACTGGGAACGAAAACGCGATGAGATACGGCGTGAACGCAACAGATTGGAAGAGACAGCCACGAAATATGAAGCCGGTCTGGAGGAAATAAACAAACAGAAAAAGGAGATTCTCAGTCAGGCCCGGCAACAGGTAGAACAGATGCTGGCCGAGAGCAATGCACGCATCGAAAATACTATTAGGGAGATCAGAGAGGCAAAGGCCGATAAGGAAAAAACCAAACAGGTACGAGAGTCACTGAGTCGTTTTAAAGAGCAGGTGACAGCAGCCGTGACAGACGAGAAGGAGCTTACGATATCAAAGAAACCTGTCAGGAAAACGAAAAACCAGACTACTGAGTCAAGGGTAATCCACGAAAAGCTGTCAGCAGGAGATGTGGTTCGCATCAAAGGGCAAACTTCTGCAGGTGAAGTGATGGAGGTTTCAGGAAAAAAAGCAACCGTTGCCTTTGGGATGATCAAAACCACCGTCAACATAGACAGTTTGGAGAGGGTAAGCAGCAACCAGCTTAAAAAGGAGAAGAAAGCCTCCAACACCCGCGACCTGCTACACGAACGAAAACTGAATTTCAAACAGGATATTGATGTCAGAGGCATGCGAGGGGATGAAGCGTTGCAGGCGGTTATCTATTATATTGACGATGCAATTCAGTTGGGCGTTTCACGGGTGCGTATACTACACGGAACAGGTACGGGCACATTGCGGCAGATTATTCGTGAGTATTTAGGTACCGTAGAGGGTGTCGCCCATTTTCAGGATGAACATGTTCAGTTTGGCGGAACCGGAATTACGGTGATCGATCTGGCATAATATTCAAATTATTTTTTATCTTTGTCCCTGATATTAAAAAATCACTCAAATAGAAATTAACATATCCGTAGATGGTAAAATTTTCAAAACCTTTCTGGGTAGCCAACTTTGTAGAGCTTCTTGAGCGACTCGCGTACTATGCGGTATTTATTGTCATTACCCTTTATCTCTCAAATGTATGGGGCTTCTCAGATATTGAGGCTGGGGTGATTGCAGGACTCTTTTCGGCTTCTCTATATCTGTTACCACTGTTTGCAGGAGCTTATGCTGATAAAATAGGGTTCCGGTCGGCAATTATTCTCGCATTTACCCTGCTCACGGTTGGTTATGCCGGGCTGGGTATTCTGCCCACGATGCTCGAAAATGCCGGACTGGTTAATTATGAGATGACAACCACCTACACAGGGTTGAAGGAGAGTTATCTCAGATGGTCCATTGTTGCCCCCCTCATATTGGTAGTTATAGGTGGAGCATTTATTAAATCGGTCATCTCCGGTACTGTTGCCCGTGAAACAACACCTGAAAACAGGGCGCGGGGATATTCCATCTTTTACATGATGGTCAATATTGGCGCTTTCACCGGCAAAACAGTGGTCGACCCTCTGCGACGGAGCATGGGTGATCAGGGCCTGGTTTACCTGAATTATTTTTCAGCCGCAATGACCCTACTTGCCCTTCTCGCTGTATATTTCTTTTACAAATCGGTCAGAACGGAGGGTAAAGGAAAAAGTTTTGCCGAAATAGGGCAATCACTGGTAAAAGTAGTGCTTAACGGGCGATTGATGGTGCTGATCCTTATTGTCAGCGGTTTCTGGATGATTCAGAGTCAAATGTATGCCACCATGCCCAAATATGTAATACGGCTCATTGGAGAGAGTGCCTCGCCCGGATGGTACGCAAACGTGAACCCTTTGATCGTTTTCGTAAGTGTTAACTTTGTGACTTCACTGATGAAAAAGCGAAGTGCCATTACCTCCATGATGGTGGGAATGTTCATTATTCCTGTCTCGGCACTGATCATGTCTTTCGGAACTCAAATTGGGGAAAGTTATATTCTGGGTTTGCATCCCGTGGCTTTCATGATGATTATAGGGATAGCCTTCCAGGCAATTGCCGAATGTTTTATTTCACCCCGTTACCTGGAATATTTTTCACTTCAGGCTCCAAAAGGAGAGGAGGGATTGTATCTGGGCTTCAGTCACCTGCATTCTTTCTTCTCATTCCTTTTTGCTTTTGGATTGTCGGGATTTCTGCTGGATAAATATTTACCCGATCCGCGACTTTTTACCAATGATGCAGGGGTGATAGACAGCGTGGCATATGCTGCCGCCACGCAGCATGCACACTATATCTGGTATGTTTTCGTGGCAATTGGTGCCATATCTGCTATTGCGCTATTTATTTATGGACGTATAACACGTAGAATGGATCACAGGAAAGTCAAAGAATAGTAAAATAAAAACATGTCATCACTTCAAATGTTATATTAAGTATAAACAACATTTTTTTAAAAACAGAAAATATGAGATTAGATTTGAGTTCACACATTGCGTTTGAAAGGGTACCCAGAAAATACTACCGCCCTGAAAACGATTTTGAAGAATATAATCTGGCGCGCTTTGAGAAATTACCCCTGGCAATCTATGAGGAATCAAAAAAAGCAGCAAAGAAGGTGGCCGGCGATATTGTAGCGGAAATGCTGCTAAAACAGCAAAAGGGAGAAATGTTTGTGCTTGGCATCAGTGGAGGTACATCTCCCATGCCGGTTTATGAGGAACTGGTCAGGCAGCATAGGGAAAAAAACGTAAGTTTCAAAAATCTGGTCATTTTTAATACGTACGAGTTCTATCCCGTACTAGACTTTTCTTTCAGTAACCTGCAGATGCTGAAGGATGTTTTTTTAAATCAGATCGACATAGATCCTGCACATATTTTTTCTCCTGATGCTACCATTGAAAAAGATCTGATAGCAGAAAACTGTGAAGCCTTTGAACAGGATCTGAAAAAAATGGGTGGACTCGACTATCTGTTACTGGGACTGGGTAGTAAGGGAAATGTAGGCTTTAATATGCCAGGTAGCGGCCTTCACTCACAAACAAGGCTTGTCATGCTCGATGGGGATTCGCGTAAAGATATTGCCCGTAACTTTGGATCACTCGATAAGGTACCGGTGAGTGCAATCACAATGGGACTTTCGGATATGATGGATGCAAAAAAAATAACTCTGGTTGCCTGGAGTGAACAAAAGGCAGGAAGTGTCTCCGATATTGTCGAGGGAACGGTAACCGACCTGATTCCGGGCTCTATCCTGCAGACACATCCCGAAACAAAAGTGTATGTGGACCTGGCGGCAGCATCGGAGCTTACACGTATTAGTCGCCCCTGGCTGGTTACAAACTGTGAATGGACCAGCAAACTCATCCGTCGGGCCATAGTTTGGCTTTGTGGAGTGGTGGATAAACCTATTCTCAAGCTGACAAATAAGGATTATAATGACAACGGACTGAGTGAGCTGATCACTCTTTACGGATCGGCCTATAATGTGAATATCAAGATATTTAATGACTTGCAACACACAATTACCGGATGGCCTGGAGGAAAGCCCGATGCGGATGATACTTATCGTCCCGAGCGGGCAAAACCCTATCCGAAGCGAGTCGTCATTTTCAGCCCGCATCCCGATGATGATGTAATCTCTATGGGAGGCACGTTTCAACGTCTGGTAAACCAGGGTCATGAGGTGCATGTGGCATATCAGACTTCCGGAAACATTGCGGTGGGAGATGAGGAGGTAATCCGTTACATCTCGGTGTTGAACAGCATGCGTAAGAAATTCACTCCCGGTAACACAGATCTGCAGGAGAAGTATGAGAAGATACGTCATTATCTTTTGCATGAAAAAACGAAGGAAGATGTGGATACCCCCGACATCCTTTTCATCAAGGGGAGGATACGACGTGAGGAAGCCCGTTCGGCAGACCGCTATGTAGGTCTCTCTGAAGACAATGTCCATTTTCTGGATCTTCCTTTCTATGAAACAGGAAAGGTGAAGAAGAATCCTATTTCGGAAAAGGATGTAACGATTGTCAGAGATTTTATTGAAACCATTAAACCCCATCAGATTTACGTAGCAGGAGACCTTGCTGACCCGCATGGTACTCACAAGGTTTGTCTCGACGCCATCCTGGGGGCAGTTGACATCCTTAAAGAAGAAGAATGGTTTCAGGATTGCCGTATCTGGATGTATCGCGGTGCATGGATGGAGTGGGAGATAGATCATATTGAAATGGCTGTGCCACTCTCGCCTGAAGAGCTGCGCCAGAAAAGAAATGCCATCCTGAGGCATCAGTCACAAATGGAGAGTGCTCCTTTCCTGGGCGATGATGAACGTTTGTTCTGGCAACGTTCGGAAGAACGTAACCGTGCCACGGCCGATATGTACTGGAAACTGGGACTAGCCTCGTATGAAGCCATAGAAGCTTTTGTGGAATATATTCCTGTTCAGTAAATTAGCAGAAAAATAAGTTATAAAAAGCTGTCTGAAAAGACGGCTTTTTGTTTTTTGGCGACTCAAATAGTCTAACTTTTGTGAACTTTTGGCAATGGAACCAAAAAAAAGTTGTATATTGTGGGCCTGTTTCTAAATATACATGTCGAAAGAAAAATTCCATATCGAGTTCCTGATGGGAAACGCGACCCAAAGTAGTTTATGGCGCATGGTCAGTCAGATAGACGGTCTTTCGGAATGGTTTGCTGATGAGGTATCAATGGATGAAACCGAAACTATCTACACATTTTACTGGGGAAAAACAAATAATCAGGCAGTTATTGTAAATCAGAAACCGTTGTCAAACATCCGTTACCGATGGATAGACGAGGAGGAAGAGAATTGTTATTTCGAGTTCATGTTACGTAAACTGGATCTGTCGGGCGACATGACCCTGGAAATTACCGACTTTGCTGAATCTGATGAAAAGGGAGATGCCATTGCCTTGTGGGAGTCACAAATAGACGAGATGAAAAGAAGACTGGGTATCTGAGCTCATCACATCATTTTTTACTGTCTCAATTAATCATCTTTACACTTTCGAAACCGCGATTGTCCGTTTGATTTTATTATCTTTGTCCTAAAATTAAACGTCTCTTTTTTGTGCTGTCCGATGAAAAGATTTTTCCACATAAAGCGGTTATATGGTTACATTCTGACAACATTTATTCCGCTTTTTCTAATGACTTTTGCCATCTGCCTTTTTCTGGTATTGATGCAATTTTTATGGAAATATGTGGAGGACATGGTGGGCAAGGGACTGGGACTCGATGTGATCGGGGAGATGTTCTTTTATGCTGCCCTTAATCTAATTCCGATGGCGCTGCCGCTGGCTATCCTGCTGGCATCACTGATGGTCTTCGGAAACATGGGAGAAAATCTGGAACTACTTGCCATTAAATCGGCCGGTATTCCCCTGTTGAAAACCATGAAACCACTCATTATCCTCATCTTTTTCATCAGTGTGGGTGCCTTTTTTTTTCAGAACAATGCGACTCCGAAAATACAGACCAAGTTTTATTCACTGCTTATTTCCATCCGTCAGGCTTCGCCTGAACTTGATGTGCCCGAAAGTGTTTTTTATAAGGAAATTGACGGCTATAACCTCTATGTAGAAAGGAAAGACCAAAAGACCGGTATGTTATATGATGTACTGATATACGATGTGGCGAGTGGATTCAACAGTATGGCCGTAATCATCTGTGATTCTGCAAAAATGAGCATGACGGAAGATAAGAGAATGTTGATATTTACGATGTATAGCGGTCAGCAATTTCAAAACTTTACACAGGGAAACAGGGTCAGTGATGCGGCTGATTTTGTCCCTTATGCAAGGGAAAACTTCGATGAGAAAACCATGATGATCTCCTACGATGCCAATTTCAACCGCATGGGAGAAGAGATGATTGAAGGAAGCTCAACCAGCAATTATGTTTCTAAGAATTTGACGGCGTTAAGCACCTCGATCGATTCCATGACAATGATCATGGACAGTGTGAACAGGCTGGACCGAAACTTGATGAAAAATTATTCCTATCTCACTTTCCGCAATAGCTATCCTTCCGAAAAGAAGGATTCGCTCATTGCGGGTACACTGCTGTATGCCGGTGTGAAAGTTCCACGTCCCGATACGCTGCTGCAGTCAAAAGAACTTGAACAACAGTCGGCTATCCTGCAAAGTGCTTTCATGAAGGCCGACAACAATAGCAATGAGTTTCTTTTCAGGTCACTCAATAAAACCACCACCCAAAAAACCATCAACCGCCACTGGATAGAATGGCACCGCAAATTTACCATCCCTTTTACCTGTCTTATTTTCTTTTTCATTGGAGCCCCATTGGGATCTATTGTCAGAAAAGGAGGCTTGGGCACTCCCATTGTCATATCTGTAATCCTGTTCATCATTTATTATATCGTGGAGAATGTGGGTTACAAAATGACCCGCGACGGAGTCTGGGAACATTGGTTCGGGATGTGGTTCAGTTCGCTCATTCTGTTGCCCATCGGTGTGTTTCTGACTTACAAGGCTATGAATGATTCTGTAATTATGAATGCCGACACCTATGCGCAATTTTTTAAAAGATTGTTCTTGATTCGTGAAAAAAGGAAATATCCTGTAAAAAGTGTAATTATTGACAGTCCCAATTATGAGGATATCGTCCGTTCATTGTCGGGGTTGTCGGATGGAATAGACCATTGGTTTGAGAAATACAACCATTTGACATATAAGGACTTTTGGATGAATAATACCAGCGATAGAGAATTGTTCTTGATCAAAAGCTCTATGGAGATCATTCTCAATCAATTATCCAATTCCAGAAATCTGGAGGAGTTGGCAAAGGCTGAAGCATTTCCGGTGCTCATCACTAAAATCGGACCGTTTAAAGCCGGTACACCTGGAGCCATATTCAGCATGTATTTCTTTCCGGCAGGAATTCTGTTCAGACTCCTCTCTATTCCATTTGAACTAAGGACTAAAAAAGATTTGAGAGAGGTGCAACGGCTGAGCCGGGAAATGATTGAGTTCATACAGAACACACATTACACAGATAGCATAATAACAGCATAAAATTAAAAACAAGATATGCATAAACAAATTAAATTAGACACTATAGAGGAAGCTATTGAAGAGATTCGCAAAGGTAATTTCATCATCGTGGTCGACGATGCGGACAGGGAGAATGAAGGTGATCTGATTATCGCAGCGGAGTGTATCACCGCGGAGAAAATAAATTTTCTGGAAACCCATGCACGTGGCCTTATTTGTGCACCAATCACCAAAGAACGTGCCGAAGAGCTGGAGTTGCCGATGATGGTCACTCATAATACTTCTATACATTCTACCCCCTTTACCGTGTCTATTGATTTGCTCACACATGGATGTACAACCGGAATTTCGGCGTACGACAGGGCACAGACCATCCTGGCACTTACCAGGGAGGAGACGGCACCCGAGGACTTTGGACGTCCCGGACATATTTTTCCGCTCCGTGCACAGTCGAAAGGAGTGCTCCGCAGGGCCGGACACACAGAGGCGACTATCGACTTTGCCCGGCTTGCCGGCTTATATCCTGCCGGAGCGCTTGCTGAAATTAAAAATGAGGATGGTTCCATGGCACGTCTCCCCAAATTGATGGATATGGCTAGGAAATTCAATCTCAAGATAGTGTCTGTGGCCGATTTAATCAAATACAGACTGCAGACCGAATCGCTTATTGAACGGGGAGAGGCGGTGAAGCTCCCTACCATGTACGGTGAATTCACGATGATACCCTTTCTTCAGAAAGCCACAGGGCAGGAGCACGTGGCACTGATCAAAGGGGAGTGGCACGATGATGAGCCTCTCCTTGTACGGGTACACTCCTCTTGTATAACAGGTGATATTTTTGGATCCATGCGGTGTGAGTGCGGAGAGCAGTTGCATAAAGCACTGAAAATGATAGAACATGAGGGCAAGGGGGTATTGGTTTACCTGAATCAGGAGGGACGCGGGATTGGTCTCATGGCCAAGGCTGCGGCTTACAAGTTGCAGGAACAGGGCCTCGACACCGTAGATGCCAACCTGCACCTGGGTTATCAGGCCGACGAAAGAGATTACGGCGTAGGCGCCCAGATACTACGCAGCCTTGAAATAAAAAAAATGAGGCTGATGACTAACAATCCCAGAAAACGGATCGGCCTGGAATCATACGGCCTTGAAGTGGTGGAAAATGTACCGCTCGAAATCACACCCAATCCATACAATCATTTCTATATGGAGACGAAAAAAAAGAAGATGGGACATGTACTGAGGAACATAAAGTAACAGAAATTTTTGAATTGATCATTTTTTCCGTGGAAGATTACGCGAGTTTCCTTTATGTACTGGCAGGATGCGGAGTGGGAGGTATTCTGGGATGGATCATTGCCACATTAAACTGCAAATCCAAAACTGTTTCCCGAAGGGACTTCGAGATGATGGTGCAGGAAAATCACCGGCTGAACACCCAACTGGAAGTTTCAAAGGGTAGAATGGGGGATATTGAGCTGCAGAAAAAAGAAATGGAAGCCATTCGTAAACAGTTTAACCTGGAGTTTGAACAGATTGCATCGAAGATACTGGAAGAAAAGTCTGAAAAATTCACGAATCTGAACAAGTATAATCTGGATGCGATTCTGAGGCCGCTGGGAGAAAATATTAATTCGTTCCGCAAGAAAGTGGAAGAGGTATATATTACCGAAGCGAAGGAGCGCTTTTCATTGGGACAGGAAGTGAAAAATCTGCGTGAACTGAATGACCGGCTCAGCAGCGAAGCCAACAATCTGACCCAGGCGCTGAGAGGTGACTCCAAAATGCAGGGCGACTGGGGACAGGTGATTCTGGAGAACATACTGGAACGTTCAGGATTGACGGAGGGTAGGGAATACTTCGTACAGGAATATCTAAAAGATCCCGACGGCAATTATTACACCGGTGAGAATGGCTCCAGGATGCAGCCCGACGTGATTGTTGTGTATCCGGACAAGAGAAAAGTGATCATAGATGCAAAAGTGTCGCTCACGGCATATGTCAACTACACAGGCAGTAGTGATCTGACGGATCAAAAGAAGTTTATAGGAGAACACCTGCGTTCGGTGAGAAAGCATATCGATGAACTGAGTCGGAAAAACTATCAGGATTACGCCGACACACTCGATTTCGTGATGATGTTCATTCCCAATGAACCTGCTTACATGCTCGCTTTGCGTCACGAAGAGAGCCTTTGGCAGTATGCATATGAAAAGAAAATTCTACTGATCAGTTCCACGAATCTGATTGCCGCATTGAAATTAATTGTAGATTTGTGGAAGCGTGAATATCAAAACCGTAATGCGATAGAGATTGCGGAACGTGGTGCATCACTTTACGATAAATTTGTTAATTTCGTGGACTCTCTTACCGATATTGAAATTCATCTCGACAGAGCCAGACGAAGTTATGAGAATGCATACGGGCAGTTGAAAGCGGGAAGAGGAAACCTCATCGGACAGACTGAAAAACTGCGTGAACTGGGTGTAAAGGCAAAAAAAGTGCTTCCCCCATCACTGCTTAGTAATTTGGAAGAAGAAAATGAAAATTAAAAACCAGGTAATTAACTCTAAATGCTGAGAGCCAATCGCTGAAAACTGAAATAAATATGTACGGAAAAATGCAACAACACCTACAGGCTGAGTTGAGGGCCATAGAGGAAGCCGGTCTCTATAAAAATGAACGGATTATTGTAACGCCGCAACAGGCTGAGATAGAAGTGCAATCGGGACAGCAGGTACTCAATTTTTGCGCCAACAATTACCTGGGTCTGTCCAACCATCCCCGTTTGATTGCTGCGGCAAAAAAGGCCCTCGATGATCGCGGGTACGGCATGTCGTCGGTGCGGTTTATTTGTGGTACGCAGGATTATCACAAGGAGCTGGAAAAAACCATCAGTGATTTTTTTAAAACAGACGATACCATTCTCTACGCTTCCTGTTTTGATGCCAACGGAGGCCTCTTTGAACCTCTTTTCACTGAAGAAGATGCCATTATCTCCGATGCATTGAATCATGCGTCCATCATCGACGGGATTCGTCTGTGCAAGGCGAAGCGCTATCGTTACGCCAATGCCAATATGGCCGATCTCGAAGAGAGACTGAAGGAAGCACAGACACAACGTTTTAGAATCATTGCTACCGACGGTGTTTTCTCCATGGACGGTAACGTGGCCCCCCTCGATACGATAATGCAGCTGGCTGCCAGATACGACGCACTGGTGATGGTAGACGAAAGTCACTCCGCCGGCGTGGTAGGTAAAACAGGAAAAGGAATTTCGGAACAGTATGGTCTCATGGGTAAGGTGGATGTCATCACCGGAACGTTGGGCAAAGCATTTGGCGGTGCCATCGGTGGTTTTACTACCGGCCGCAGTGAAATCATCGACATCCTGAGACAACGCTCCCGACCGTATCTTTTTTCCAATTCTATTCCTCCCATAGTGGCAGCTGCGGGTGTGGAAGCTTTTCATCTGTTGCAGGAGTCCAATCATCTGCAGGATACACTGCACAAGAATGTGAATTATTTTGTGACAAAGATGAGAGAGGCCGGGTTCGATATAAAACCGACACAATCGGCCATTTGTGCCGTGATGCTCTATGATGCCAGGCTGTCACAACAGTTTGCTGCCGAACTGCTGGATGAGGGGATCTACGTAACAGGATTTTACTACCCTGTGGTGCCCAAAGACCAGGCACGCATCAGGGTGCAGCTCTCCGCAGGGCATGAGAGGTCGCATCTTGAAAAGGCCATCGCAGCATTCGTTAAAATTGGAAAGAAACTTGAAATCATTTAACAACCGAACTTGCTGTACGCTTCATCTTTCAGCACGTAAAGCTGAAAGATAACCGCTGACCGCATAAAGCTTAAAATATGAAAGCACTGGTGAAACTTCGGCCTGAGAAAGGCATCTGGATGGAAGAGATTTCCGTTCCTTCCATCGGTGTGAATGATGTCCTGATCAAAGTAAAAAAAACATCTATTTGCGGAACTGACCTGCATATTTATAAGTGGGACGACTGGTCCCGGAAGACCATCAGAACCCCCATGACCATTGGGCACGAGTATGTGGGCGAGATTGTGGATATGGGCAGTGGCGTAGAAAACCTGAAGGTGGGTGATCGTGTAACAGGAGAAGGTCATATTGCCTGCGGGCACTGCCGCAATTGTCGCCGGGGCAAGTTGCACGTATGTGAAAATACCGTCGGCGTGGGCGTTAACCGCGACGGCGCTTTTGCAGAATATCTCTCACTACCGGCATCGAATGTTGTCAGGCTCGATCCCCGTATTCCCGATGAAATCGCTTCCATTATGGACCCCTTTGGCAATGCCACACATACAGCCCTCTCTTTTCCGCTGATTGCCGAAGATGTACTGATCACCGGCGCGGGCCTGATTGGCAGCATGGCTACAGCCATCTGTCGCTTTGCGGGAGCACGATACATTGTCGTAAGCGACCTGAGTGAATACAGGTTGAAAATAGCCCGTAAGATGGGGGCCACGCTCACTGTGAATCCTTCCCGGGGGGAAACCATTGCACGGGCAGTGGAAAAGCTTGGCATGCGCGGTTTCGACGTAGGGCTGGAGATGTCCGGTTCTCCGGCCGGTTTTCGGGAGATGATCGACAATATGTACAACGGATCAAAAATATCATTGTTGGGTATCCTGCCCAACAACACCACGGTAGACTGGAACGAAATTATCTTCAAGGCGCTGACTTTAAAAGGGATTTATGGCCGCGAAATGTGGGAGACATGGTATCAGATGGAGCAGATGCTTATTTCAGGTCTTGATCTGACGCCTGTCATTACGCACAGGTTTGGCATCGATGAATTTCAAAAGGGATTTGACGTGATGGAGAGCGGAGAGTGTGGTAAAGTTATTTTAAGCTGGAACTGATATGAAACAACTGATAATCCTTCGTCACGGCAAAGCCGAACAGGATACAATGGCCAAAGATGATTATGATCGGGTACTTACCGAACGTGGCCGTAAAAATGCTACCGCCATGGGAAGCTATATCATGAAAAGATCAGGTCCTCCCGACCTGGTTCTTTCGTCTTCCGCAAAGAGGGCTCATGAAACGGCCATTATTGTTGCACAACAGCTTGGCTATGCTGAAGATCAGATTAGGACAGATCAAAATCTTTATTTTGCGCCAACCAGATGGATACTGAATGTTCTTTCCAAACTGTCCGATGAGGTGGAGAGCTGTCTCTATGTGGGGCATAACCCGGGAATAACAGACCTGATCAACACTTTGGGAGTCAGACTGGATAATCTTCCCACTTCTTCGGCTGCCTGTTTTGTATTTCATGTCGACGCATGGGCAGATATCTCGGCGGAACGTGCCAACTTTATGTGGCTGAAGCTGGCAAAAGAGCTCTGATTATTCCTCTGTACTGGTATTTTGATTGTATGAGTCGGAGAGAATATGATAGGCTTTCGTACGGAAAGCGAGAAGTGACAAAATGAGCATGAAGACACCTGCTATCACGAAAGTGAGTGCGATGCCGCGTGTGTCACCTCCCCCCAGCAGCCAGCCAAATGCTTGTATGCCGGCGTTGCTCTCCATATAAGGAATGATGAATGATTGAGCCATTGGCCCGATGATAAAGATGGAGACGGGTGTAACTCCTGCCTCCACGGTTTGTGCAAATCCGAAAACCCGCCCTTGTTTGGGCTTTGGTACAACGGTCTGGATGATGGTCTGTTCTCCCGCTTCAACAATCGGCGCTATGAGCATATAAAGAAACATTCCTCCTACAAATAAAACGGATCCTTCCCTCAGGGTGAAGAGGATGCAGATGATGCTGATGAAAACGTAACCCAATAGCAATGAACGGAGTGGTTTCCTGCCCAGCCCCAGCCTCCCGATAAGCAACCCTCCCAGAATAAATCCGGTACCCGTGAAGCCCAGAATAACCCCCCATACTTCCACAGGGAAAAGAGTAAGCCCATAGGGATCAAGCAGTACTGCGAAGGCTCCCCCGATGAAGTTGTTAAACGTAGTGAAGAAAATAAGCGCCATTAGCCCGGGTACCAGCTGTATTGCCCGGAAGGCACCATGGAAATCGATCTGACTGTTTTGCAGGTGAGGATCATGTACGATATGTTCTTCAGGGATGGAGAGAAAAAAAAGGTGTACCAGCGTGCCGCCCGACAGCACCAGGGTGATGACAATAGCCCAGTCCATACCCATATATCCAATGATAAGTCCGCTGAAAACGGTATTGGCAATCATGCCAAATCCCTGAATAGTTCCTATCAGCCCGTTGGCACGGGCATACTTGTGTTTCGGCACGAGTATGGAAACAGTTGTTGAAAGCGCTATTCCCCGCAGATTACCACTTAGCGCACTCAATAAAAGAGGCAGGGAGAAAAGCCAGAATGCCGGTGATGAAATGTCGGCAATATGCGTTGTATCGGACAGTAAAAAAATGGCGCTTGCCAGCAGCAGGAGTGCCATGGTCACTACCGAAGCACCTGTCATTACCCTTTTCTTTTTATGTTTGTCTACAATGGTGCCAAAAAACATGCTGGAGAGGGTGACCAGCAACATGTAGGTACCACTTAGCACCGAGAGTACCAGCACTGACCTGGTTTCGAGGTATATCCAAAAAGAAAAGGCGCTCCAAAGCAGATAAGTGCTTGTATTGGCTATGGCTGTGTTGACAAGGACAAGAATGAATCGTTTCATTAGGGAGTTACTTGCTTCACTTCTCAGGAATATTTTTACCCATTGTTGAAAAATATCTACCGGAGAAATTATGATCGACAGGAACCCTCAATCAACGCCCGAAAGCGTTGTTTTGTTTGAAAAATATTTTTTAGATATTTTTAAACAACAACCATGCGACCAGCAAAGTGAGTAAAATATTAAAAGTCTGTGCGCTGAGGAACGACCAGATATATCTAGCATTCTCCTTCCTGAATATGTAACGAAAGTCGGTTTCCAACCCTATGCAGACGAATGCCAGTGAGAAGAGCAGGCTACGCGCACCCTTGTTGGCTACACCGGATAACGCTTTCCCGGTTCCTGCATCGAAGGCAAAGCTGAATATCAGTGAAGCAATCAGAAATCCAATTACAAACTTTGGAAACCTGTCCCACAATACACTACCTGAGGGACGAATGTCGCTGTGGGTTCCCTTATATGACCAATAGATGGAAATCACAAAGGCAGCAACCCCCAAAAGTACATTCTGTGCAGATTTAATGATCACACTATATTGCTCGGCCGTTTCGCCGATAAACTTGCCAGAGGCTACGACGGCTGCGGTGGTGTCGATGGTGCCGCCCAGCCAGGCGCCGGCAATTTCTTCGCTCAGCCCCATCCATATAGCCAGATAAGGCAAAAGATACATCATGGGAATGGCAATAATCAATACCAGGGAAATCACAAAGGAGAGTTTCTTGGGATCTCCCTTGATGGCACCGCTAGTGGCAATTGCTGCTGAAACACCGCAAATGGAAACTGCACTGGAGAGTAAGATGGACATCTCTTTGTCAATTTTAAATACCTTGCCGGCAATCCAGAAGCTGAAATACCAGACTGACAACACAACAATAATCGCCTGAATCATTCCCAGTGCACCGGCTTTCATGATTTCATTGAAAAGGATGGAACTACCCAGAATTACCAAGCCCGCCTTGATATAATATTCGCTCATCACTGCCGGAGCCATCCAGGCAGGTAGTCCCACAGTATTACGGATCAGAAGACCAATGATGACAGCGAAGAATACTGACTCCAGTCCCATGGTTTTTACAGGTGTAAGTCCTGCAATATAGGTGGCCAACCATGCCAGCAGATAGACTATTACGAATGAAAGAAGAAAGCGGCCATTGTCTTTTTTCCCCATAAAGAGATAACCAATGTAAGCCAGAAGAGCTACTATCCCAGACATATAAGCATAATTCTTCATTACCGCAGGCAAAAGAATCACAAGAAGGAGAACAATGGCGCCAAAAATCGTAGCTACCCAGTCTTCGCTTTTTAAATATTTTAACATAAAAACAATGGATTTATTATCAGGAAATATTTCAGAATTCTTATATGACAATTGTAGCGACTGCAAAAATAAATATAATTTACCAACAAAAAGACAAAATGTAACTTTTTCTTTTCTTTTATTGTAATCCTGTTGATTGTCCTAAATCCTTTATTGGTCGATGAAATCAGGGAGTTTGTCTATTTCTTTTGCCAGCATTCTCTGCCGGTTCTATTTTTGTGTAATGTTTCAATTTATAAGGAGGACTTAGTAACAGCTTACTACAATGAAGAAATTACTTGTTATTGCAATATCGTTTACTCTATATTCTTTTTTAATGATTGCGCAGGATCAGCCGGGCAGTTCCATTTCCGGAAAACTGGTAGATAAAGATACGGAAGAACCGGTGGCCCTGGCGAACATACGGATATTGCAGCGCGCAGACAGTGCTTTTGTGACGGGCAAAGCTTCCAATGCCGATGGTGTCTTTACAATTCCGGTACGAACAGGATCTTATATACTGCATATCTCTTTCATTGGTTACACTGATATTTATCGCGATGTACAGGTAACCTCTTCACAACCCAATGTGAAGTTGGGCAATATCATTTTAAGTAACGACAATATTTTACTGTCGGAGACAGTGGTTACCGCCAAGGCACCGGAGATAACCGTGAAAGGTGATACATTGGAGTATAATGCCGACTCCTACAAGGTGACAGAGAGCGCAGTGGTCGAAGATCTGTTGAAGAAAATGCCTGGTGTGGAAGTAGACAGTGAAGGAAAGATTACTGTCAACGGGAAAGAAATAAAAAAGATATTGGTGGACGGGGAGGAGTTTTTTAGCGACGACCCGAAGGTGGCATCAAAAAACCTGCCTGCAAAGATGGTTGATAAGTTACAGGTTCTTGAGAGAAAGACGGAGATGGCACAGATGACCGGATTCGACGATGGAGAGGAAGAGAATGTGATCAACCTGATGGTACGCCCCGGAATGAAAGAGGGCCTTTTTGGCAACGCTTTCGCCGGATATGGCAGCAAGGAACGTTATGAAGGAAATGCCATGGTGAATTACATGAAAAACAAGGATCAGTATACGTTTCTCGGAGGGATCAACAATACAAACAATGCCGGTTTTTCTGATTTGGCTTCCTCCATGTTTGGGAGTATGGGGGGCCGCGGCGGCCGCATGCGTATGTCTGGGGGACGTGACGGAATTGCTACGTCGGCAAATGTAGGAGGTAACTTCAGCAAACAGTTTACACCAAAGTTAAAGTTTGGGGGAAATGTTCGTTATGGCTATACCGACAACGAGGTGCTCTCCGGTGTTTTTACTCAAAACCTGCTTAGCGCCGGGAATACACTGGAAGAGGAGAACAACTTTGCAAATAACAAAAGCCAGAATTTTAATTTGGATCTCCGGCTTGAATGGAATCCGGATACGCTCACCAAAATTATTTTCCGTCCCGAGATATCATTTTATAATAATAACCGCCTTGAAACAGGCGACTTCCTTACTGTGAGTGAACTGGCAGGCGATACTATCAACTATGGCGAATCGGATTACTTTTCAGAGGGTAACGGCAAGGAAATAGAGCTAAATCTAGATGCCAGCCGTGAGTTGGGTAAAAAGGGCCGGGTACTGAGTGTCCAGCTGCGTGCAGAGAAGGGTGATTCGGAAAACGACGGTACAAGCAAATCGGGCACCTTCTATAACGGAACACGTCCCGACGATCTCATCGATCAACGTTTTACCAACATCAGTAACAACCAGTCGTGGCGGGGATATATTTCTTATGTAGAACCCATCGGGAAAAATAATTTCCTTCAACTGGCATATCAGTACAGACAAAATATCTCGGAATCGGATAAGGATACGCGCTCAAAAGATGAATCCGGAAATTATACGTTATTTGATTCACTCTACAGTAAACGTTTGGAAAATGATTTTGTTAATCAGGAGCTGGAGGTCAATTTCCGGTCGGTACGCGAGAAATTTGACTATCTGTTCGGCTTTTCTGTACAACCTTCTTCTTCGCGCAGCAAGACATTTGTTGGTTCGGATATGATCTATGACGGAAAGCAGAATGTGGTGAACTATGCTCCCATGGCTCAGCTCAATTATCGCTGGAGCCGTACGCACAATCTAAGACTCCGGTATTACGGCAACACCGATCAGCCATCGGTGTCTCAGCTTTCACCCGTTGTGGATGTATCGGACCCTTTAAATATCAGTTATGGGAATCCCGATCTGAAACCCTCGTTTCAGCATCGTTTAAATATTCTTTACCAACGATCGAACCCCGAGAAGGCAAGTTCAATGCATGCATTCATTGATGGGGGATATCTGACCAACGATGTTGTCAGTTCCACTTTTACCGATCACGCCACGGGACGCAAGGAAACTACCTTTCGTAATGTGTCAGGGAACTGGAATACAAGCGGACGTATCATGTTCAACGTGCCTTTAAAGAATATAAAATTTTCGGTCTTCTCCATGTCCTTTGCCAGTTATAATCACACAAACGGATTTTCAAACAACGAACAAAACGTGAACAAAAGATCGACTCTGGCTGAAGTGCTTGGTCTTAATTATCGATCCGATTTGTTTGATTTCGGCATAAGGGGGAATATAAACTTTAATAATGTCACCAACAGTCTCCAGGGACAGAGAAATCAGCAATATTTTAATTACGGCGGAAATACATCCACCTCGATTTACCTTCCATGGGACCTGACACTGGAGAGCGATATCAATTATTCGACCAATTCGGGTTATACCGACGGTTTTGAACAGAATGAATGGTTATGGAATGCATCTTTACAAAAAACCTTGTTCAAACAGAAAAACGGTACAATTCGTTTCAAGATATATGACATTCTGCAACAACGCAGTAACATCAGCAGAAGTGTCACGTCAAACTATATCCGGGATACGACTACCAATACTCTCACCAGCTATTTTATGGTACATTTCGTATACCGGTTTAACATTTTCAAGGGGGGGGCTACACGGGAAGAAATGTTACCTGACCGACGGGAGTTTGGTGGTCCTCATCACAGGGGAGACCACGGCAGATAGACAATAATGAAATGAGCTACTACAATAACTGTAAAAATTGAGGAAAATTAATAAATATTGATAACATATCGCTACATTTACTGAATATTTAAAATATGACCGAATGAGTAAGGTATTTAAACTGAAGGTACGAAGCAGGTGGAACAATGTATTTGTTCACCTGTTGTTGTGGGGAGTAATTTTTATTCTTCCTTACTTTTTCATGGATACCGAACGCGTGTTTACCTGGCGCCCTTTTTTAAGATCGATTCCGGAGATGCTTGGATTCGTACTTGTTTTTTACCTGAACTATCTCTTTATGATTGATAAATTTCTTTACAGGGGGAAAACAACCGAATTCATCATTTATAATTTGGCGTTAATTCTTGCCATGGCTTTTATAATGCATTACGGCCGGGAACTTCTCGAGCAGCTTATGCCACATCTGAGACCGAGATGGCGCGGAAAGGGCAATCATTTTTTTCCATTTTTATTTATTGTACGCAACTCAACCTCACTCTTTTTGGTGATGGGTCTGAGTGTGGCCTTGAAAATGACGATGCGGTGGTTTGAGGTGGACAATGAACGTAAAGAGCTGGCTAAAGCCAAATCGGAGGCAGAGCTTCAGAACCTGAAAAACCAGATAAACCCTCATTTTTTGCTCAACACCCTCAACAATATATATGCGCTGATTGAATTTAATCCCCCAAAGGCACAACAGGCAGTAGTGGACTTAAGCAGGATGTTACGTCATTTGTTGTACGATAATAACCAGACTTATGTGCCGTTACGACAGGAAGCTGAATTCATGCGGAATTATATTGAGCTGATGCGTATCCGTCTTGCTGACAACGTGAAACTTACCACAAATTTCTCCTATTCTCAAACGGGCAATACATTAATATCTCCTCTCATTTTTATATCTTTGATAGAAAATGCATTTAAGCACGGTGTCAGTGGCGACAAGCAATCGTTTATCGATATTTCGTTGAAAGAGCATCCCGATGGAAAAATTGAATTTGTATCAAGCAACAGTTATTTTCCCAAATCGGAACAGGATAAAAGCGGCAGTGGGATTGGTCTTGATCTGGTAAGACGAAGGCTTGAACTGTTATATCCGGACAGTTATCTCTGGCATACGACAATAGAAGGTGATATCTATTCCACCGTACTTGTAATAGACACCAAAAAACAACAGGATGATACTGAATTGCTGGATCGTGGACGATGAGCCACTGGCCTTGTCACTCCTCGAATCGTATGTACAAAAAACCGCCTTCCTTCGGCTTACCGGCAAATATAGCAATGCCTTGTCTGCCATGAGACAAATCTCCGAAGAGAAGGTCGATCTGCTTTTCCTGGATATACAAATGCCCGGAATCAACGGAATGGAGTTTGCACGGACTATCAGTCACCGCACACGGGTCATCTTTACCACTGCTTTCAGCGAATATGCCCTGGAAGGATACAAGGTGAGTGCGCTGGATTATTTGCTGAAACCCTTTTCGTTTGATGAGTTTCTTACGGCTGCCCGGAAAGCATTGGAGTGGTTTGAAATGGCAGCATCCAAACCTGCGGCCGAAACAGCACGCGAAAATATCGGTATTTTTGTGAAGTCGGAATACCGGCTTCTTCATGTGCTGTATGAGGATATACTCTACATCGAAGGGCTCAAAGATTATGTAAAAATATATATCGAAAGTGAGGTGAAACCCATCTTGTCACTGATGAGCCTCAAACTACTGGAAGAGGAGTTGCCTGCCGATCGTTTTATTCGTGTACACCGCTCTTACATCATCCACCGTAACAAAATCAGCAGCATCAATAAAAACAGGATTATTATTGACAAAAAGCAGATTCCGATTGGTGAAACATACCGAAAGCAGTTCAAGGCAGTTGTTGAGGGAAAGTAAAGACAGCTGACGGGATCCAGGTTCATAAAAGATACCATAGAATACAAAATCAATTACAGCATGCAGCACGTGCAAGCCCGAAAGGCAGGGATTAATCTTACAAAAACAGGATGACTATAAAAACGTCCGGGTAAACTTTGTAGAACGTGAATCTGTTTAACTTCTATACCGGTAAAGAAAGAGGGCTGTACAAGTACAGATACGCTCGTGCCCGGAAAAAGATTGATACATTGATTATATAAATTACAGCTATGGGAACAACAAAGATCACGATTCAAACGGTAGTGAATGCCGATACGGTGAAAGTATGGGATTATTACAATCAACCGGAACATATCACGAAATGGAATTTTGCCGACCCGTTATGGCATTGTCCCACGGCGACCAACGACCTCCACGTGGGAGGCAGGTACAGCGCGAGAATGGAAGCAAAAGACGGGAGCTTTGGCTTTGACTTTAATGCACTTTACACCGAGGTGACGGAATACGAGAAAGTTGCCTACATGCTTGATGATGGAAGAAACGTGGAGATCACATTTGATAGTGAAAACGGCAGCACGTTGGTGATCATAACCTTCGACGCGGAGAATCAAAATCCCGTCGAGCTCCAAAAGCAGGGATGGCAGTCTATACTGGATAATTTTAAAAAATACGTGGAGCGATGAAAATAGGACATTAGAGCCAGTATTTTCCCGTAATTAAGAGGAAACGCTGCAAGAAAGCCGTGATAGCCAGGTTCAGCCAACTTATCCGGTACTCCCTGGCTCCTGAAAGAAAATGGGTGGCCACCACATTCGCTTTTACATCCATTCAAAAAAGCACGGAGAAAAAGAAACGGAAATCTGATAAAAAACGGTTTCGCTACCGGGGTATTTATTTTTGATAAAATATGATCCTGATCGCGTTGAGGATGGCTATCAGGGAAACGCCCACGTCGGCGAAGACGGCTTCCCACATGCTGGCAATGCCAAGGGCTCCTAACAGCATAATGAGAAATTTTACGCCCAGTACGAAGACAATATTTTGAATGACGATCGTGCGGGTGGAGCGTGCTACCTGTATGGCGGTCGCGATCTTCGAGGGTTGACCGGTCTGAATCACCACGTCGGCTATCTCGATGGCGGCATCCGAACCCATTCCTCCCATGGCAATACCCACGTCGCTCACCGCCAACGCCGCCGCGTCGTTGATGCCATCCCCGACGAAGACCACCACGCTGGACGGATCTTTCTTCAGTTCCTCGATATATGTCATCTTGTCTCCCGGTAACAAATCGCCATAGGCCTTATCCACGTTTACCTTCTCTGCCACCTCCTGTACGATGGACGATGTGTCGCCGCTCAACATCACGGTGGTATGGATGCCCATCTGCTTCAACCGCTGGATGGTACTCTTGGCATCTACCTTTATCTGATCGGCGATCACGAGGTACCCTGCGTATTGCCGGTCGATGGCGACCAACACCACAGACTCCCGGATATCATCCACGTCCGGATCGTACTTTACGCCATGCATCCGCATTAACTTGGCATTTCCTGTCAACACTGTGTGACCATCCACAAGGCCACTCATCCCGTGGCCGGCAATCTCTTCCACCTTCTCTACGCGGTGGTCTCCCGGTACGATCTCCGGGAAGTGCTCCAGGATGGCCTTGGCAACCGGGTGGTTCGATTTCGATTCGAGGGCGACGACGTACTCTGCCATCTTTTCCTCCCCGCCGTAGGTCGATTTCATCTCCTGCACCTGGAAGACCCCTTCGGTGAGGGTGCCCGTTTTGTCGATGACTACCGTCTTTGCCTTGGCGATGATGTCAATGTAATTGGCCCCTTTGAACAGAATGCCGTTTCGGGACGCAGCACCGATGCCGCCAAAATAACTCAGCGGGACGGCGATGACGAGGGCACATGGGCAGGAGATAACCAGGAACACCAGTGCCCGGTAGAGCCAGTCGGCAAAAATATAATCCGAAACAAAGAAGAAGGGGATCACCGTGATGGCCAGCGCAAGAGCAAAGACAATGGGGGTATAGACCCGGGCGAACGAGCGTATGAAAAGCTCCGTCTTCGCCTTGCGGGAGGTGGCTTCCTGCACCATCTCCAGCACACGAGTCAGGGAGCTGTCAGCATATGCTTTATCTACGCGAACTTCTACCACGTGATTGAGATTTACCATGCCTGCAAGCACAGTTTCGCCTTCGTGGATGGTGCAGGGAACGCTCTCGCCGGTAAGCGCGGAGGTGTTGAAGCTTCCCTTTGGCGATAGCAACGTTCCGTCGAGAGGAATTTTCTCGCCGGCCTTTGCCTGTATGATTTCGCCGATGGAAATCTCTTCGGGTGAGACGGTGGAGCTTACCCCTTCTCGGATGACCGTTGCCGTGTCAGGTCGTACACCCAGCAGTGTTTTAATGTTCCGCCGTACCTTGCGGACGGCCGACTCCTGGAATAGGTCACCCACCGTGTAGAACAGCATCACGGCGACTCCCTCGGGATATTCGCCGATTAGGAACGCACCTATCGTGGCGACGATCATCAGGGTGAATTCGTTGAAGAAGTTTTTTTGCGATATGGCACTGACCGCGTGTCTGAAGGCAGGTAAAACAACCGGCAGATACGCGGCAATATACCATACCAGGCGGGTGGTGCCGGTGAAGAAAGCGGGTTTCACCAGGAAGTCAAGGAGAATACCCAAAATAAAAAGGATACCGGTGGCAATCACCGGCATATATCTTTTCCATGCTGGTTTGCCGGGCAGATTTATCGGACTGGGTTTTGCGCATCCACACGCGCTTTCTCCTTCGGAAAAAGGAATTGTCGGACACGTATTCTTTTTATCGGGTGAGCAACAGCTTTCAACGTTTAGTTTAGCGTTGTCCGGACTTAATTTGATGCTCCTTGCTGCTGTTTCTTTCTTTATCATTACAGGATGTATTTTTACATGGCAAAGGTAAAGGGATATACTCGCAACCTGGTTGCAATATTTCATTTCCGAGATGCATTATCTTTGCTGCATAATAGAAACAAAAATGGGTGTGTACTTAAATGGTTTACATGCCTGAACACTGGTCGCACAGCCCTTTCATCACAAAATTGATGTTTTCCAGTAAGAACTTTTCGGGGAGTTGCACAGGGGGAATCGATATACTTTCCAGGCAGAATGTTTTATGGCAACGGGTACAATTAAAATGAACGTGTAGCTCGTTGAGCATGCACTGGCAATCATCGTTGCACACTGAATACTTCATGGAGCCGGAACCATCGTCGATGCTGTGAATGAGCAGGTGTTCGTGGAACAGCGTGATGGCCCTGGAGATGGTTGATTTATCGACAGTCTCCAATGCCGTTTCCAGGTCCGAAAGGCTAAATGCCTGAGGGTATTCCAGCATTGCCTTGAATATTAACAACCTTACAGCTGTCGGTTTGATACCCCTGTCCACTAATTTATGTTCAAGTTCCATAATAGAATTCGCTAAACCACTGGTAAAAACTTTGGATTCCAGTTCCTAACGGTGTGGAGGGTTGGTAATTGAAATCTTTTTTCAGGCGCGTTGTATCGGCATATGTGGAGATGACATCTCCCGGTTGCATTCCCGTCATTTCTACGATTGCTTTTTTGCCCGTCACTTTTTCTATCTCGGCAAGGAAATCAGTCAGTTTTACCGGTGAAGTGCAACCCATATTGTATATTGCGTGGGGTGTTTCCATCGATGAGGGTGAAGGTATGATTTTCAGGACACCCATCGCTATATCATCCACAAAAGTGAAATCCCGCTCCATGTTTCCATGATTAAAGAGCCGGATGGTTTCTCCTTTCAGAATGGCTGACATGAACAGGGAAGGAGCCATGTCCGGGCGTCCCCAGGGTCCATACACCGTAAAAAAACGTATACCGGTGGCCGGAATATGATATAGCCTGGCATAGGAGTATGCCATCAGTTCATTCGCTTTTTTTGTGGCTGCGTAGAGGCTTACCGGTTGGTCGGTATTGTCGGACTCGCTGAACGGAGTGTCGGTCTTGTCTCCATATACACTACTGGAGCTGGCATAGACAAGATGTTTTACCGGATTGTGGCGACAGGCTTCAAGGAGATTCATGAATCCGGTTATGTTGGAGTGAATATAGGCAAACGGATTTTGTAGTGAATACCTTACCCCGGCCTGTGCCGCAAGATGAATGACATGCGAAAAATGTTCCTTTTCAAAAAGATCATTCAAGGCTTCCCTGTCGTTTAAATCCATCCGGATGAACTGATAGGAATCAAAAACTGTACTTTGCACATATTCTCCGGGTTTTATATTTTGCTCTTCAATACCTGTCTCTTTTAGACGGGCATATTTAAGCCGCACATCATAATAATCGTTGATATTATCTATGCCCGTTACCGCGTGTCCCTGACTAAGTAGCTCCCGGGAAACATGATATCCTATAAATCCGGCTGATCCCGTAACCAATATTTTCATTTTACTCCTTTTAAAAAATAACCACAGTATGATCACCTATCTGATACTGCTCCCTGTTTGACAAGGCAGCACGTATATCAGAATCGTTTTTAATATCCTTTGCCCGTAACATCAGTATCTTGTTGTCGGGCTGTGCGTTCAGGATATCTTCTTTTTCTACTTTGATGATATCTTTTCCAAGGTAAACATCCATATTTTCAGCACGCTTTATGTTGTATACCCAATAGTCGGGAATATTGTGCTCTTCAGACAGTTCCACTGCTTTTTCGCACAGATCACCCCATCCAAGCCGGTTGTTTATCTGTGGCAAGGACCAGCTGACAATAAAAATAGCCAATAAAAAACCCAATGCCAGTGTCTGGATTGCGCGGAGTGTATCACTTTTTCGATAAAGAAACCAGACCATGCACAATCCGGTGAGCGTGATTACACCCGTTCCTGCATAAATAAACGGGTTCGACAGATATTGCATTTCCCCGGTACCGCTCAGATAGATGACTCCCGGCATGACAAAAACAAATATAATAGCCGGAATAGCTACCGTCAGTTTAATCCACCGGTTTTGTATATCGAATTTATTGAAAAGTAACACCGTGAGGAAAATGAAAAAGGGGACAACAGGCAGTGAATATATTGCTATTTTAGAGCTGATGGACGAAAGCAAAACAAAGGTAGACAGGATCATGACGGCAAAAAATTGCTCCAATGTGTTGTGAATTCTTTTTTTTACCAATCCCGCAACGAAGAGGGCAATCACCAGAAAAGACCAGGGTGCCAGTATATACCAGACAGAGATCAGATAATAATAAAAAGGTTCTTTGTGGTGAAATGAGTCGATACCGCGTCCCACGGTCTGATGTACCAGTAAATTATTGAGGTAATCATTCCCCCCTTCAATGTATACACCGGCAAACCAGACAATACTCCCTGTCAGAATAATCAGGAAACTCTTCCATCCCCAATAGTTTTTAAAATCCGATAATTTCTTTTTGTAAATCAAAAAAGTAATGGTTGTAATGAAAGGGATCAAAAGTCCCAACGGCCCTTTTGAAAAAAGTGCCAGAAAAACGTACACAGGAAAAAGCAGGCTGTTTCGTTTGATGTTTTCTCCTTTGTACATCTGGTAAAAAGAATACAGGGATAAAACAATGAACATATTCATCAGCATATCCATACGGACTATTAAGGCAGCACCGGTAAACAGCCCACTGGTCATCAACATCAGCGAAGCAGTTGTCTGCTTTCTGCTGTACTTGTCTGTTATCTCGTTATTTTCAATTTCATTGTTCATCTCTTCTTCCCGGCGGATCCATTTTGACATGGTGGCAAGAATAATCAATGCGGGAATAAAAGACAACAGTGAATAATACCACATCCGATGTTCTCCCAGGATAAGCTTACCTGTCATCATCAGCCAGAAATGGAGTGGGGGCTTGTCCGCATATATTTCACCCTGGTTTGTGAATGTAAAGAGGCTTCCATTCTGCAATGCTTCGTCCACAATACTCAGGTAACGCAACTCGTTGTTGGGCGTATAATCACGTAAAATCATTGCCGGCAACAGCGCGATGAACAAAATCAAATAAATATGCTTATTCTTCATAGACCGTGATTTTTCTGCTTTTATAAGCAATCATTAAATTTCTGATGTATGCTACAAATCCAAATGATTGCCCCAGAATCAATACCGGATCTTTTCGGAAAAGAGCATAGCTGATGATTATGATGGAACCGACCAGGCTGATGATCCAGAAACCGACAGGGAGAATGGATTCATGCCGGACTGCCGAATAGAGAAACTGATAAATGAAACGCAACGCAAAGATGACTTGTCCGACAGATCCAAAAATCAACAGCCACAAAGGTACATCTTTATTGTTAAAAAAAGTATCGAAAAAACCGGATGCATCGCGAAGCATAATTCCAATCGCCACAATGGGTGTCAGTATCAGAAGTATTTTGATGCTTTCTGCAATTTTCTTCCATTGACCCTGCATCTTCAGGTTCCAGAGATAGATATAATAGGAGACAAACTGGCCGAGTATGATGGCGAAATCATTTCGCAGCACCCCATAGATAAACAACAGGTATGAACCTGCGATACTCAGAATCCAAAAAGCTGGCGGTGAAAGTACTTTTCCTGCTTTTTCAGAAGCAATCCACTGATACAGGATGCGGGCGGAAAAAAAGAGCTGCGACAAAAAGCCGAGACCAAAGATCCAAACATTACTTCCCTGCATATTTAATCCAGGTTATATTTATTCACATGATAGTTGATATACCTTTTTTTCATCCAACGATAAGCGAAACAGTCGATAAATGGCCCTGAAAGCCTGTTCCA
>ENA-UOOE01000775-UOOE01000775.1-fermentation-metagenome-genome-assembly--contig:-NODE-775-length-29470-cov-352.663029_pt1 | contig 29470 bp, 33 predicted proteins | sample MGYA00245776_ERZ724021 | MGnify/ENA primary metagenome ERZ724021 (study PRJEB28704, sample SAMN03018321) | fermentation metagenome | biome: anthropogenic terrestrial biome; feature: soil... | reverse complement strand
GATATCATTCCAGGAACCGTTGTCTTCGGTGTTGGAGTGGGGCTCTTGCTGTCCCAGCTAACCAACCTCACCATGTCTGCAGCCAGAAAAGACAAGGAATCTGATGCTGCTGGTTTCTTAAATGCCTTTAAGAACCTCGGATACTCCATGGGCACGGCTTTAATTGGGGTTCTACTTTTACTTGGAGTATTCTGGGGACTCACAGCATCCATAGAATCTTCAGGTCTTGCAGGGAACATGACCACCACAGAGATTCATGATAGTTTATTCAACTACGTTGAAAAGATGCAGACAACCAGTCCTGAGAACATACCCTCAAATCTGGTTCCCCAGGTCACCCAGATGGTGGATGCAACAATAAGCTCAGCCATGAAAATGACCTTCAATGCACTGGCACTGATCTTTTTCTTAGGATTTGTCACAAGTATATTCATACCCTCAAGGAAAAAACAACAAAATTAATACATTAGAATTTATTAAAAAAATTTAATATGTTAATTAAAACTGTGGAGGTAGATACATATGCAAAAGATGGCTAGTGCGCTGACTTTGATTATTTTGGGCCTGGTTGTTCTTGCTTTTCCAGTACTGGGAGTAATTCCATTTAGCTTAATAACAGGATTCATTGTCCTGATATTGGGTATTGGCCTTGTACTGAGCGGAACCATGGAAATGAGTGAAAGTGCAGGTTTGGGAATTCTGGAGCTGATTTTAGGAATTATAGCTCTTTTCCTGGGTATAGGATTTATAGTTAATCCAGGACTCTTCAGCTGGTTGGTTGGATTATTGGTATGGATTGCAGGTTTATTCCTTATTATTGCAGGTATTATGGCATTAATTTCAAAAACGGGTGGCAGCAGATGGAATGGATTAACAGCCATAATCATAGGTATAATCTACATAATCATAGGAATCTTCATAGCTGACCCACGGGTTTTGGGTGCATTGATCGGTATATGGCTCATAATAACTGGGGCAATAATGCTGACTATGAAGGATTAAACTCCAACTGTTTGGGGTTTAACTATTTTTTTTAGAAAGAATTCTGTGCAAAAAGATTTGGAGTGAAAGGTTCTAATCTTTAAGATCATTCCAGTTACCACTTTCCTTTAATTTTTAGCTAAATTATTTCAAAATATTAAATGTAACCTTTTTTTATTTAAAAAACAGTATTATCCTGCCATTTACATGCAGATATTATACTGAAATCTTTACATCTTATTTTAGGTTTTGCAGGTTATAATCGCACATCATCACGTGATAGTTGAACATCATTTAGATTTAACCCTTGTTATTAAAATAATATCGAAAATGATTTATTCTATAATCCTCATAATAAATAATAACAGATCATTGGGGGTAGATAATATGGGTGAAATTAAAAAAATAAAATCAATACCAGTATTTGATTTTTCAGTGATAATAGCGTTGATCTCGGCGATTGTGACATTTATACTGGGAATTATTTACTTCATTGTAGGATATGCAGCTTTGTACAACCTCAGTACATTCATAATTAGTTTAAACAACAATACCACAGCTGTTGTAAATTCTGTTGCCGGTTCCATCTCTGCCATGGGGGCCTTGTATCTGATTATAATCTGGCCAATCATGACATTTATACTGACCTTCATTGGCGCAGCAATAGTGGCTTTACTCTACAACTTCCTGGCACCGAGAGTTGGAGCCATCAAACTGGAACTTGAATAAACTCCCCCTTTATTTTTTTTATTTTTAGTTATATCTTCTTTTAAATTCTTTAATTCGGATGGAATCCTTTTTTGGGAACTTAACATTACTTGTGGGGTGATTAAAATTAACCATGATGGTTCTCATCAGGAAATGAAGCACAACCATTACAGCCATGAAAGGGGTAAATGTGTTGTTTGTGGAGATGAACTAACTGAAAAACATAGGATGGAAGGAGAACACATCCATTCCAGTATGATTGAGGATTTGAAGAAACGATTCTGGATATCTATAATACTAACCGTACCAATTCTTATTCTATCACCTACAATTCAGGAATTATCTGGTTTTGGTGGTTCCATCAGCTTTACAGGGGACATGTACCTTCTTTTTGTTTTATCATCCATAGTTTATTTTTATGGGGGTTACCCATTTTTTAAAGGATTTTTCACTCAGATCAAAGCTCGAAATCCTGGAATGGACACTCTGATCTCTGTTGCACTTACAAGTGCTTATTTATACAGCACTGCCGTTACCTTCGGCCTTGCAGGTGAGGTATTTTTCTGGGAACTTGCAACCTTGATTGACATAATGCTTCTGGGGCACTGGCTTGAGATGAGATCCGTTATGGGTGCCTCAAGATCCCTTGAAGAACTTGTAAAACTCATGCCCTCACATGCACACAAATTAATGCCTGATGGAAGTGTGTTGGACGTTTCCCGTGAGGATCTGACCCTGGGAGACAGGGTGATGATCAAACCCGGTGAAAAGGTCCCTGCAGATGGCGAAGTTACAGGAGGAACCACTTCCATGGATGAATCCATGCTCACAGGTGAATCAGAACCTGTTTTCAAGGAAACTGGTGCTGAGGTCATAGGTGGATCCATCAATGGAGAGGGATCAATCACAGTGGAAATCCTGAAAACAGGAAAGGATTCCTTTCTGTCCCAAGTTATAGATCTTGTAGAAGAAGCACAGTCAAGTAAATCCAAGACTCAGAACCTTGCTGATCGTTTTGCAACGGTACTCACTGTACTGGCTCTCACTGGGGGATTTTTAACCCTTTTAGTATGGTTATGGGCCACGAATTTTGGTTTTGAATTTGCACTTGAGAGGGCAGTGACTGTAATGGTTATTACATGCCCCCATGCACTGGGACTCGCAGTACCCCTGGTAGTTTCAGTTTCAACAGCACTATCAGCCAAAAATGGACTTTTAATAAGAAACCGTGCCTCATTTGAAAGGTCACGAAACATCGATGCGGTGGTCTTCGATAAAACAGGTACACTTACCGAGGGAAGGTTCGGCATAACTGATGTTGTTGCCTTAAGTCCTGATCATGATGAAAACGATGTTTTAAACTACTCTGCCTCTCTTGAATCCTATTCTGAGCATCCAATTGCCAGGGGATTTGAAAAATCTGCAGTGAAAACCTATGATGTTCATGATTTCAGATCCATCCCTGGAAAAGGTGTCCATGGCAGGATCAATGGAAAACTCGTTGAAGTGGTGAGCCCTGGATTTTTAACTGAACATGGTGCTGAAGTTTCAAATGAAAAGCTAGATGAACTCTCCATTCAGGGCAAAACCATTGTTTTTGTGGTTGTTGAAGGAGAGATTATTGGTGCAGTTGCACTTGCAGATGTTATAAGGGGAGAATCGAAGAAAGCCATAAAGAAGCTCAAAGAAATGGGAATTCGTTGTATAATGATCACTGGGGATAAAAAAGAGGTTGCAGAGTGGGTTTCAAATGAAATTGGACTTGATAAATACTACGCAGAAGTGTTACCCCATGAAAAGGCGGAAAAAATCCGAAAAATACAATTTGAAGGTGCAGTTGTTGCAATGACAGGTGACGGTATCAACGATGCCCCTGCACTTGCACAGGCAGATGTTGGTATTGCAATTGGGGCAGGTACCGACGTTGCGATTGAAGCAGGGGATGTTGTACTTGTTCGAAGCAACCCACTCGACGTTGTTTACACTGTAAAACTTGCAAGGTCCACCTACAGTAAGATGCTCCAGAATCTTGCATGGGGCGCAGGGTACAACGTTTTTGCAATCCCAATTGCAGCAGGAGTTCTTTATGGTTATGGAATTCTCTTAACACCTGCAGCAGGAGCCATACTAATGTCTGCAAGCACAATCATAGTTGCATTCAACTCAAGGTTTTTGAGGATTAAAGATTGAGTAGAAGTATATGATGGAATCTGTGGCATGAAGTGAAGTTCTCATGAAGTGAAGTTTATGGATCCCTAGGAAATTTATATTTTTTAAAAGTAAATTTAAAAAATTGAGAAAGTTGTCCAAATGAACTCTCACATGTATATTTACTGATCCAAATTCAGCTATTTTTTTCTAAACCCACAATTTGAAGCAGGTGCCACTCTTCAAAGAGGTAATATCTGTACTAGTTCAGGCCTTGTAATAAATATACTATAATATCTTTTCAAATAAAACGTCAAAATCACTCACTTCACTGAACTACGGATAAAAAAAGTGTCTTTTTTCCATAACTCTATTTGCTACAACACTTCTGAAGAAAATTTTTCATTGAAAATTTAAAAAGTAAAAAGTAAAATATATATAGTTTGGGGTATCACTATAGTAATAGTACTAGGAATCATGTTAATATCTTGGGGGGATTAGAATGAAAGTGAAATATTTTGGCCTGTTTTTAATGTCTTTAATATTAGCTACAGCTTTACAGCCCATATACTCAGCAGATCCAAGTGATTATGCTAAAACTGGAATAAATATATCTGATCAATATGGTAACTATGCAAATCAGTTTAATCTCAATAGTTCTAATGAAGAGAAGTTTAAAGTATTTCTATCCAGCTATCATTGCATTGGTGGGAATCCCAATGATGTTGAGCAACGAACTTTAGCTTGGCGTTGGGTTGTTTTCGATCTTTATAAGTTGAATACAAAGGGGCTTGATCCAGTTCTGTATTACCACGACCGAAAAATGACAAATTGGCGTGGTGTGGTTGAAACAGCAAATATTCGGTTTGAACCAGGTGATTATGTACTCATAGTAAGCTATGGGGGAAACAAGAAGGATAAGCTAAGCCCAAGTGATGCCAGTGTAAAAATACATGTGAGTTAGGGGTAACTGTTGGAGGGATTAGAATGAAAGTGAAATATTTTGGGCTCTTTGCCACTTTTTTAGTACTGGCCATAGCAGTACAGCCCATATACGCTGGGGATACTGGAATAACTGTATCTGATCAGTATGGGAATTGTCAAAGTCAATTTAATTTCCCTTGTAATACTGATGAGAGTTTTAACATAACTTTACATTGTTATGGTGGTGGATGGAGTACTTTAGAATGGGAATGGTTAGATCTAGATATCTATAAACTAATTGATGATGGATCCGATGCAAATGGGCTTGATATAAGTTTGTATTATCATGATCGCAAAAAGACAAACTGGAATGGTATTGTTACAACCCCAAAGATCCAGTTTGAACCAGGTGACTACGTATTCCTAGTAACCTATGAAGGAAGCAGAAGGCTGCTGACAGACCCCTGTATGACTAAGGTAAAAATACACGTGAGTTAAGGGTAACTGTTGGGGGGATTGAGTTATGAAGATGAAGTATCTCGGGTTGTTTGCCATGTTTTTGATACTGGCCACATCAGTACAGCCCATATGTGCAACACACCAAACTAAAATATACATATCTGATCATGATGGTAATTATCAGAAGCAGTACAATCTCAATTATACTGTAGAGAAGTTTAAAGCAACTTTATATGACGTTAGCACAACAACTGAGGTGGACACTTTAGGTTTACGTTACTTGGATTTCTATGTTTTCGAAGTAACTCCAGATGGATCAGATATAATACCATATTACCATACCCAAAAATTAACCAATATTCATGGTACAGCTACAACACCAAATATCTCTTTTAAATCCGGTGATTACATACTTCTGGTAAGATATGGTGGAAACAAGCTGTGGAAATTAAGTCCAAGTAATTCCACTGTAAAAATACATGTAAATTAGGTTTGGAGGGGATTAAATTATGAAAATGAAATATTTTGGCCTGTTTTTCATGTTTTTAATACTGGCGGCGGCAGTACAGCCCATATGCGCAGCAGATTATACTAAAACCACCATACATCTATATGATCAGTACGGTAATGATCTGGAAGAGTACAATATCACTAAATACAATAATATAATGCAATTTAAAGCAAGCTTATACAAGATTGATGAGAGTCAAGCTATGCGCTATCTGGATTTCTATATCTATAAATTAAATCCAGATGAATCCAATAAAATAGAATACTACCATACCCGAAAGATGACCAATTTATTTGGCACGGCTACAACCCCAAAGATCCAGTTTGAACAGGGGGACTATATACTGCTGGTAACTTATGGTGGAAATGAACGGAGTAAACTAAGTCCGAGTAATGCTACTGTAAAAATACATGTAACTTAAATGGTAACAGATGGGATTAGTTTCAAAGTTTGTGGCGTATTTGTGAAACCCCTTCAACAGATATTTCATCATTCTTTTTTTTACAGACTGCAGTGGACTCTTGTGGATCTTAACTCGGTGCGAGCGTATAATTTTCTTTAAACAATTTCTTCTCCCTTTTTATGTGCACGACCTATATGTGCTGATCGATTTATAGGCCAATTTCTTCACGTTTTCAAGTTTTGCATTTTTTTGAGATCGAATAATGATGGTGGATTGGAGGGTTACTGCGTTTAATCTATATTTCTTTAACTCTAGAGTTTGAATATCTAAATTCACAATGGTTATTTTATTCTTGTGTATTTTTTGGAAATATTTATTATAATAAATAGCCTTAGAAGTTTTAAGGAAGTGATCAATTGACTATTGAAAGAAACATACTTGAAATAGATTATGAAAATGGAATTATCAAAGTTTTTGCTAAGTGTACACATTACAAAGAACCTGAAAAAGTAGAAAAAGAAATAGTAAGATTAGGTTTAACCTTAAGGGAATCTGTAAAAGTCGGGAGTATTACACGAATTCCTGGAGAATTTAAAGTTCCATCTAAAGATCATATTGAAGATTTGGATAAAAAGCTTGAAGAATTAAATGATGCTGGATGGAACATTCGTACAGGTACAATTAAACATTAATTACGTAGTTATCCGACATTATTTATGAATAAATAATAAAAAAATTATTATATATATAATATACAATTTCAAACATGTTTGAACTTGTTAAACAATATTCTGGAAATGGGGCATTTCATTTTCTTTTGGATAAAGAAACCATATTAAATTTAAATTTTAATTTAGTCCAATATTCTAATGCCAATATATATTTTGAATGTTATTTAACTCCGACTTCTCAAGAAGTGTTGCAGAATTTTGTTGATATTTTTAATAATTTCTCCCAGAGAAAGGAAATTAAGGTGACAATGGATGGAGAAGTTGAACTTAATGGAAAAATAAAAGTAGAAGAAGCATATCTTACAACTATTAATATTGAATATGACAAGCCGAATTTATTGTTTAAATTAGGTTTGACATCATTTAAACCTGTGGAACTTGTTTTTAAAGAAATTAAATCTGGAGATATAAGGGCATATGCAGGATTAACTAATTTTGTATTTAAAGGCTGTGAAACCATAGTCAACTCTTATGATGGGTTTAAAGTAAGTTTAAATGGTTTTGATGTTTTTTTCATTCAAAATGAGAATTATAAACAAAAATTAGACTCTCTGAAAAAGGAAGATAACAGTATCTTAGTGACATCAGAATTATTAATTCATTTTTCAAAAGGAAATTTGAATTTTACTGAAATAACAACTAATTTAACTGATTTGTTATCTTATTCTTGTAGAAATAGAATAAGCCCCATATATGAGGATTACTATTCTGAAGATAATCTTTTAAAAACAGTTTTAAGGCCTGTAATTACTAAGGAATTTAATAAGGGATATAATCTGATTAATTCAGAACATGTTGAAGAATGTAACCTTAAATACTATTTAAAAACATGCCATAAAAATTATCTAGAATATCAGAATAAATTTGCATTAGATATAGTTATAGCATTCTATTTAGAAACAATTACACAGAATTTTACGGATATAAGCTTTTTATTGGCGGCTACAACATTAGAAACTCTATTAAATGGATATGAGGAACTTCGTGAAGAAGAAAGAAATCCTATTATCAAGGGTATCCTAAAGAAAAATAAAAAAGAAATTTTGAAGGTTTTAAAAGAATTTGAAACCCAAAATTCAGAAGAAATTGCAAATAAAATCGTTGATGAAATAGCTTATCAACATCCAACTGTAAATGATAAATTATCTGCTTTAACCAAAGATAAGAGATTTAAAATTAAATTAAACACATTTGATCGTGATTTTATTCCTATTAGAAATAAAATTGCTCATACTGGAAAATTTCCTGAAACAATAAATTCAAATGGGAGTGAAAGAACTATTTCTATGCAAGAAGAGTTTACTAGACTGATTTTTTTGATTGATAGACTTATTTTAGCAATATTATCTTATAGAGAAAGCCCATTTATGAAATTGGATGGATCTATAACTGTTTTAAAAGAAGAACAAACTTAAAAAAATTCATTGAGGTGGTATGTTATATCAATATATTTCGTTATAGCTAGATTTAACGAAGTAAAATGGATTGGAAATTTGAGTGAAAACTTCTCATCGAAACTTATTTTCAATTTATACGTGTTAATGAACATTATTGCTCTAAAAAAGTGTTTTCAGTTTTTTAAATCTAATTCTAGTGTTATTTACCTTTGAGTGGGATCTTTTTTGTAAAACTTCCAAATATGGGTAATACTCAATGCGACGTGCACAAGTAATATTGCTCAAACTATAAAAATTTAAATAAGAATAACTGAACATCATAATTAGCGGCGTTAGTCCAGCCTGGTTAAGATTTGGGCTTCCCAAGCCTACGACCCGGGTTCAAATCCCGGACGTCGCATTAACTGTTATCAAATGGTTTTAATATCCCTAACTTTATTCAAATTATTCCTTTTCAATTGAAACATCAATTTTATAGGAAAAATTAATTCCAAAAATAGGAAGTAAGCACAGAAATCTTAACTATTTTGAAGGGCCTTGATTGGGCTTTGGTACCACTATAATCTTCACACTCCTTGAGTCTGATGTTCCTTGACCATCTGTTACAGTAAATATCACATTATATGTATTGGCCTCTGCGTCTGCGGGGGGCGTGAATTTGAATTCTCCACTGAGTTCATTTAGTTTTGCAGTATCCGGCAATGCGGGTGTGCTTGTCATGGTGTATTTTAGGTTGTAGTTGGCGCTGCTTTGACCGTTTACATTAAATTTTAATTCGTTACCTGCAATTATGGTCTGATCAGAAATTGGAAGGAGTACAGTTCTATTTGGTAAAGTTGTTTTATGGGTGAGAAAACCGGCTATTCCACCTACAGCGGTACTTGCAATTGCTATAATGGCAGTGGTAATCTTTTCCTCTTGATGATACAATATGGCCAAAATTAAAGCAATTATAGCTACTGAAGTCAATCCTAAAAGGCCTACAACCTGTATTTTATGGTGGCTCTTCATGGAAATTTTTTTTCCACCGAATGCCCAGATTGTAGCGAGTATGATTATTATGGTTCCACCTAAAAGTAAAATTTGCAGTTTTTGTCCACTTTGTAACCATAAATAAGCCAATACAAGCAAGAATATGCCACCTATAATTAAAACCTGCACATCTTTATCTATTTTCCAGTTCGTCACAATAAATCCTCCTCCCTACTCTTTATAAGAAAATAAGAGAAAATAAAAAAAAGAAAAAAACCAATAGAAACTCTAGTTTGGAGATAACTCATCTTTGAGCTGCCTTAGACAACAATGTATCCAAGGTAGAGGATTATAATTCCGAATATGACTTTTACTGCTGCGTGCCAAGCTGGTTCCTTTGGAGTGTACTCTATTGGTTTGTTGGCAAATGCCATAATTCCCATTATTAATACCACTATACCTATAAGGTAAAGAAGGTAGTTCACCCAAGTCACTACTCTCACCCCCAATCAGTCATGTTATTAATATTTATTACTACTATAACTTATATTTTGAGGAAGCTCGCAATGTGATTAAATTCCATTTTAAGACCTTTACAACACTTATTTGTCGTGTTTTATATTCCCTAAGATCGATCATTCTTTTCTGGGGGATCAATAAATCTTGGGCAATTTTAACCCAGTTCACAGTCCTATCAAGCACTGTACTGGTTTTTCATCCAGTTATGGGATTTTTTCAGGTTTTTTAATATCTTTTTGTTTTTCATTAAATGATTCCGGTGTTATCTGCACATCAAAATCCACGAGATCGTGAGTTCAGATTCCAGAACCTTGAAGAAATAACCTATTTAAAAGTAAATTCAATGTTCAAATGAAGAAAAATAGATGATTGATATTCCTAATCGGATAATTTCTTTGTTCTGTAAATAATCAATCCTCCAACTGCAAAGTTGGCAATTGCAACTAGAATCAATTCAGTTCCTTGAGCTGCACCTTCTGTAAATCCCAGATTGATAAATCCTGTTGCATTTAATAATTGTATTGCTGCTAAAATCCACAAAATGACTCCAAGTGCATATATGGCCATAAAATTTCTGGATACACGAATCAACACTGCGAAGAGGATAAAAATTACTCCAAATACCATAGATGAAAATAAAAGATTCAAAACTCCCCATATTGCTACAAGGATGGTAAGCCTCTTAATCCATTTCTGGCTTTTATCATCAACGGGTTTTAAAGTCTGATTGTTGGGTTTAACCTTCTCATTCACAATATTAACCCCTTTTATGTTAAGTAATAATATGTAGGGCTATACTAATAAATTTTGTGCCTATATAAAGGAGTTAAAACGATTAAAAAATTGTTATGAACTTCATATCCTCTAAGTCTTTCTCAAGTATATATCCTTGATACTACTTGAAATGAGAAATAAATCTACCTATTAAATAAATTTAATTGTCCCATCTAAAAACACAATGCCTGTGGGAAACTCATCATTTAAATAGTTGTTTGGTTGATATTCATTGAATAAACAGAGGTTAAGAAAAATGTGTCCACTCGTTAAAGTAGAGATTGTAGAAGGAAAATCAGAAGCATATAAAAAGGCGTTGATGGATGGTGTTCATGATGCACTGGTGGAATCAATAAAAATTCCTGATTCTGACAGATTTCAAAGGCTATACGAACTGGATAAAGCCAGCTTCGAATTTCCAGAAAACAAAACAGATAATGTGACATTAATTGAGATAACCATGTTCCGTGGACGATCCATTGAAGCTAAAAAAGAACTTTACAGGTTAATAACTGATAAACTATCTGAAAATCCAGGTATCGATGGAAATGATATTGTGATAGTGTTACTGGAACCTCCTCTGGAGAACTGGGGAATCAGGGGAGGTAAACCTGCAAGTGAAGTTGATCTGGGATTCAACATCAAGGTTTGAACCATTTTTACGTTGATTGTTAATATACAAAAACCTTCAAAAGACTCAAAGGTTCTCCAGACACTCATCCCTCAGTATCTTGGCATCATCGTTGGTTGGGTTCAGGAGCACAGCTTTTCTGAAGCATTCCACAGCTTCACGGAATCTTTCAAGCTCCATGAGGGCAACACCCTTGTTACTTAGGATCACATCATTTTTAGGGTCGAGCTTCAGTGCTTCACTGTAACATTCCACAGCTTCAGGTAAACGTCCAAGTTCCAGGAGGGCATTTCCCTTACGGTTCCAGGTTGAAGCGTCGGGTTCCTCATCCAGACAGAGTTCCAGGGCTTTATCGTAGGATTCAAGGGCTTCCTCCGTTCTGTTCATTTCGGATAGTATGTTTCCCTTGGCGTTCCAGACCTCAGGATCCTCGGGGTTCAGCTTGATTATTTTGTTGTAACACTCAAGTGCCCCTTGGAAATCTCCAAGCATCTCCAGGATGAAACCCCTCCAGTAGAGAACCACAACATTCTCAGCATCAATTTCCATTGCTTTGTCATTGGCTTTCAATGCTTCTTCAGGTTTGTTGGAGTTTAAAAGGGCTATGGCTTTGTTGTTTAGTATGAACTCGTTGGTTGAATCGATCTCCAGGGCTTTGTCGTAACATTCTATGGCCTCTTGGAATTTTCCAAGTCTTGAAAGGTTATCCCCCTTTTTGTTAAGGAGGTAAACATCATCAGGGTCTATCTTCAGTGCTGCGGTGTAACACACAACAGATTTGTTGAACTTACCAACATCGAAGAGCAGATCAGCCCTTTTGGTTATCATGGCCTTTTCATCTATTCTTTTACCTTCCCATTCTTCTACTGGGAGTTTTTTAAAGCGTATAACCTGGAAGAGGGATCCATCTGCGGTGTCGTCAGGGTAGGTTCTTCTGAAATCTGCTTCAAGTTCTGCTGCACTCTCAAAACCTTCTTCATGGGCAAGGGAATCATTGATTATCAGATCCTTGAACTTCACAACCTCCACATCAGTGACCTCAGCTTCAAAGAGTTTCCTACGCTCCTTGGAAACCAGGTTCCAGTAACAGTGCAGTCTATCACTGGGCTTCAATGGTTTTTTCCAGAGCTTCCTGATGGTTGTTGTCTTTTTTCCAGTTATAAGTTCAACATGACGACTTCCAAATAGTAAAATTGGTATTTTAAACCCTCCAATTCATGATTAACATTATGAATAGATATTAACGTTAAGAATACAGGATTAAGAGTCCAATAGATTCAAATCTGAACATTTTAAAAGGGAATCATTCATCAATCAACGACTTCATCACCAAATTCAGATGTTTTTATTTTAACCCTCTTCATATAGGGTTTCACCTTCTCAGCAATTTCCATGAGCTGGGCGCGGGTTGGGTTAGGAGTTTCTTCAAGCCGGGCATCAAGGACGACCTTGTTACTGAATTGTTGTATGCTGTACTCATCGCAGTCAAGGTTCCTTGCAATTTCCACAACATCATCAGGACTCAGAAGTCCTGGGACGTAGGTTGTTCTGCATTCAAGCCAGAGATCAGGCTGTTCACGGCAGATCTTCAGGCTCTCCTTGACCTTCTGACTTATATCATCCCCAATAACATCTTTGTACTTGTTGAATGGTGCTTTAACATCCAGTGCAACGTAGTCAACCCATTCAAGAACTTCACGAAGCCTGTCACTTAAGCAACCATTTGTATCAAGTTTAACCTTCAAACCCCTGGATTTTCCGTGTTTGATGATCTTCAAAACCTCATTGTACTGTATCATGGGTTCTCCCCCTGTTACAACGAGGCTGTCAATAAAGTCAAGGGATTCATCGATCTTCTGGAGTACATCACTGGTTTTTACAGTTTCTCCTCCCTCTAGGAGGTCGGGGTTGTGACAGTAGGGGCAGCATAACATGCAGCCTGCTGTGAAAACAACCAGGGACAGGTTTCCTGGATACTCTATTGAGGATACAAGGATGCTGCCTATTTCAATCTCACCTGAACCTGTTTGCATGTTCTCAGACCTTTACTCAACTATTTCTTTCAGTATCCCTATGAACCTTTCATCTTCTTCCATGGTTCCAACACTGATCCTTATCCAGTACTCATCAAGACCCTTGAAGGAGGTGCAGTCCCTGACAATAACTCCCCTTTTCATGAGCTCTGTTGTCAGATCCTTAGCTTTCATACCTGTTTCGTGCACATCAATCAGCATGTAGTTGGATTTGGATGGAAAAACCCTCAAGGTTTTGAACTTGGATATCTCCTGGTAGAGGTATTCTCTGCTTGCAATGCTGAGCTTAGTGGATTCCCTTATGTACTCTTCATCATTTAATGTGGCCCTTGCAGCGATCTGTGAGAGTTTGGTGATGCTGAACACTGGTTTAACCCTGTACATGTACTCTATTATCTCTGGGCTGGCTATTCCGTAGCCGATTCTCATACCTGCAAGCCCCATGACCTTTGAGAAGGTTCGAAGTATGAAGAGGTTGGGGTGATCCTTGAGGAGGTCAACGTTGTTCACCTCTGAGAATTCGAAGTAAGCCTCATCCACAACAACTATGGCCTCTGTTGCTTCGAGGATCCTTTCAATATCTTCCTTGGCTATGAGTCCGCCTGTGGGGTTGTTGGGTGTGCAAAGGAATATGAACTTGGTTCTGGGGGTGATTGCCTCAAGAACAGAATCCACATCAAGGAGGTTCTTTTCAATGTCCCACCTTGCGTAGACTGGCACTCCACCATGGATCTTCAGTGTGAACTCGTAGTACATGTAAGAAGGTAGGGGTACAATGAATTCATCTCCCTCATCCATGAATGTCTTACCAAGAACATCCAGGATCTCATCAGCACCATCTCCACCTGCAATGATGTTCTCAGGTGAAACACCAGAGTACTCTGCTATTTCACTGACCAATCCCTGCAAATCTGATTCAGGGTACTGGTTTATTAGGTTCAGGTTCTCAACGATGGCCTTAACTGCCTGTGGTGAGGGTCCCATGGGGTTCTCGTTGGATCCAAGTTTTATTATCTTATCAAGTTCAACACCATACTCAGAGGCTATCTCATCGATAGATCTTCCTGGAACGTAGGGGTCAAGCTCTTCCACAACTTTTCGTGGCTTAATCATATGCATCACTCCATAAATATAAGTCAAAACTTCAATATTTACTCATAAATAAAATTCAAATGTAACTCTCAACTCAAAATCATTCAAATTTTAATTTAAACCTTTAAATTTAATTTAAATCATCAATCATAGAATGAGGATCCTGCCATTTCAACGTAGTGAACAGCGTTATCCTTAATTCCTTTTATCTCTTCTTCACTGAGCTTTCGAACAGCCTTTGCAGGCACACCCAGTATCAGACTGCCCTCTGGAAATTCACGGCCCTCTGTAACCAGGGCACCTGCACCCACCATGCTGTTTTTCCTGATAACTGCACCGTTGAGCACTGTGGCGTTCATACCTATGAGGGAGTTTTCTTCAACTTTGCAGCCGTGGAGCACAGCTGAGTGTCCCACAGAAACGAAATCCCCAACTTCAAGTGGATGATCCGCTGAAGAGTGGAGTACACAGTTATCCTGTATGTTGGAAGATTTTCCAACTTTTATAGGTTCTACATCTCCTCTGAGAACTGCGTTGAACCATACTGATGATTTTTCATCTATTTCAACGTTTTTGGTTACTATTGCGCCTTCAAATATTTTAACACTTCTATGAATCATTTCCATTTCCCTTTTAAAGTTTGATAAAGGTTACTTTTATATTTATAATAGTTACCTTTTTAATTTACTATAAAATAAGATTTTGGCTGGAAAAAATATTTTTATAAAATTTTTATAAAATAAAAAAAGTTATTAAAAAACTTATTTTTAATTATTTTTAAATTACAATACTATTTCTAAAAATTTTAAAAGGATAATTCCGTGAAGGTAAGATCTTCATGGAATTATAATTAAAAAACATGGATTAAAGGTTTTATTTCCTGAATTAAAGGTTTCATCCCTGGTACTCAAGAACATCATGGTCCTGACGCGGTAGAACTATCTTGTTTGAGCCCACATCGCTGTAGATTATTGCCCCGGATCCTATGCGGGAGTTCACACCCACCTTAACACCAGGGTTGAAGCTGGAGTTTATACCGGTTTTAACACCGTCCCCAAAGACCACTCCAAATTTACGTCTTCCAGAGTCAATTTTAGCCCCCTTGACCATGACTTTAACGTGTCCGTCGTCAAATCTGAGATTTGCAATGTTAGTGCCTGCTGCAACGTTACAGTTGGCACCGATTATGGAATCTCCAACGTATGAAAGATGGTTAACATTTGTACCGTCCATTATGATTGAATTTTTGATTTCAACGGCATTTCCTACACTCACATTGTCGCAGATGCACGTGTGTTTTCGCAGGTAGTTGTTTGGACCGATATCACAGTTCTCACCGATGTAAACAGGCCCCATGATGTAGGATCCAGACCTTATTATGCTACCTTTCCCTAGGAACACAGGGCCGTGTATGGTTGCTCCCTCTTCAACTTCACCTTCTATATGTGTTTCAAGGTCCTTTAAGAAGTACTCGTTAGCATCCAGAAGTTCCCATGGCCTTCCAACGTCCACCCATTTGTAATCTGATTTAAGTCCCACAACTCTCTTTTTCTGGGACATCTGGATTTCAAGGGAGTCTGTTATTTCATATTCTCCCCTCTTGGATTTTCCTGTTTTTTCTATGGCCTGGAAGATGTCCTGGCTGAAGAGGTATATGCCTGCATTTATAAGGTTGCTTGGTGCCTCTCCAGGGAGTGGTTTTTCAACTATTCTCACGATGAGGTCACCATCAAGTTCAACAACCCCAAAGGATGATGGATCATCAACCTCTGTTAAAGCTAAAATGGAATCCACATCACCACGGTTGTAGCGTTCTAGAAGATCCCTTAAAAGATCTGGATCAACCAGTATGTCTCCATTCAGGACTAAGAATTCCTCTTCAAAACTCTTTGATGCCTGACCTATTGCATGGGCTGTTCCCAGTCTTTCCTCCTGGGTTATGTAGTTTATTTTAATTCCAAGTTTGGATCCGTCTCCAAAGTGGCTTTTAATAACCTCTTCATGGTACCCAACCACCATGGTTACCTCATCCACACCAGCATCCACCATTGCCTCTACGTTGTACTGGAGTATGGGTTTTCCACCTACCTTCAGCATGGTTTTTGGTCTTGTGATGGTCAGGGGCCTCATCCTTGTGCCTTCCCCTGCCGTGAGTAGAACTGCCTTCATAAAAACTCCCCTATAAATTCCCTGCATTTATCCCTGATTGAGGTTGCCCGAGCTTCATCAACTGCCTCAAGGGTGATCCTGATGTAAGCTTCTGTACCCGAGGGTCTTACAAGAACCCAGCTCCCATCATTCATTGAAATTCTTACACCGTCTATGCGGTTAACATCTTGGACATCACTGAAGAGCTTTGAAAGTTCAGTTTCCACGTTCTTCATTATGATACCCTTCTTGGTGCTGTCACAGTTCACCTTGTCCCTGATGGTGGGATAGCTTGGAACCGAATCAAGAAGCTCTGAAAGGGCACCATGTTTTTGAACGATCTCTATGATGCGCAGTGCCGATAATATACCGTCTGGGCACATGCAGAAGTCAGGGTGTATCCATGTACCTGAAGGTTCCCCTCCAAAGGTTGCATTTTCAGCTTCAACAGTCTCTGCAACGTGAACATCACCCACCTTAGTTCTTACAACTTCTCCACCAATCTTATCCATGCAGCGATCTGTACAGATGGATGCATCAACAGTTGTAACAACCTTACCTCCTCTTTCATAGCATATAAGAGCTAATAATTTGTCAAAATCAGAGATACGTCCCTTTTCGTCCACAGCAATCATGCGGTCTGCATCACCGTCGTGTGCAATTCCAATATCTGCACCGGTGGCCTTAACAACCTTCATGAGTTCCTGAAGGTTCTGGGCTGAAGGTTCGGGCATTCTGCCTGGAAAAAATCCGTCGGGCTGTGAATTAAGGGTTACAACTGAGCAACCTGCCTTTCTCAGTATGAGTGGTGAAAGATGGGATGCTGCACCGTTTGCACAGTCAACAACGACCTTGATACCAGGTTTTATATCAACGTGACGCAAAAGATCGTTTATGTACTCCTCTTTTATGTAGGATATGTCCTGGATCTTTCCCAAATCCTCCCATGAAACCTTTTTAAAGCTTTTTTCATGGATTATCGTTTCTATTTCTCGTTCCTGGTCCTGACGATATGCCATGCCGTCGGGATTCCAGACTTTGATTCCATTGTACTCTGGTGGGTTGTGGGATGCTGTTATCATTATACCTGCATCTGCACCCAGCTTCATTGCAGCGTATCCCACTAGGGGTGTTGGTACCATGTTTAGGCGCAGCACATCACAGCCTCCCTGGAGAAGTCCTGCAACAACTGCACTTTCAATCATTTCATTGGAGGTTCGTGTGTCGTAACCTATCACAACTTTGGATCCCTTTCCACCGATGTAGGTGGAGACTGCCATTCCAACGTCCAGTGCAAGTTCAAGGGTTATATTTTCGCCGAGTTTACCCCGTATACCTGATGTTCCAAAGAGTTTTGGGGTTAGCTGTTCCTGGATATTTGAAGCCATCTTCTCACCTCAGGCTCCAAATTTGGCGGATCTGTTCATGAGGTCCATTAAAATATCCATGATATTGTTTCCCCTTATTCTGCACAATCCTCCCCTTGTTACGGATCGTTCGTTGAACTCTTCCACATCGTCCACCCTTACCTCAGGACCCTTTATAACGATTGGAACAGGGTCTCCTGTGTGGTCCATAACGGATATTGGGGTGGAATGGTCTGCTGTTAGTATGTAGTAAACATCTTCCAGTTTCATGATCTCTCCAACTATGGAATCTGCTTTTTCAATGAATTTAACCTTCTCCTCCATCTGACCATCGTGTCCAGCTTCATCTGCACCGTCCACATTAATAAGGAGGAAATCGTAGTCCTTTGAGGCGGTTTCGAGTATTCCTCCCTGGATGTTTTCGAGGTTGGTGTCGATACCACCGGTTGCACCGTCAATATCAACGAGATCCATACCTGCGATCTTTCCAATACCCTTTATAAGTCCAGTTTCTGCTATACAAACAGGTTTTAACCCATACTTCTCACCAAAGGGCTGTACATGGGGCACTGCACCGGCACCCCTTGGTATGATTATGTTTGCAGGGTTTTCCCCCTCTTCAATTCTTTTGAGGTTCACTGGATGATCCTTCAGCATCTTGTAAGATTCCTGGATGAACCTGTTCAGGAGTTCTGCAGTTTTCCTGGCTTCAGCAGTCTCTTCAAGTGGAACAACTTCCTTAGGAGATTTGCCCTCATGTTTTGGGTCTGCATCTGAGATCTTGTCAGATAAACCCTCACCCCTCAGCACAAGAACCGCTCTGTGACCTGTGGATTCCTTGAATATAACTTCAACACCTTCCTCAAGTTCCATGGAGTTTATGGTTTCAGCTATTTTATCTGTTCCTTCCCTTATTCTTCCAGCACGTCTGTCTGTGATGATACCATTTTCATCTGCAGTTGAGAAGTTGCACCTGAAGGCTATGTCACCTGGAAGCACGTCCACACCAACTCCTGCAGCTTCAAAGGGCCCCCTACCTGTGTAAACAGTGTATGGGTCGTATCCAAGTATGGATATGTGTGATGTATCACTTCCAGCTCTTATACCTGGTTTTATGGGATCCATCAGTCCACATATTCCCATTTTGGCCATTTTATCCATGTTTGGGGTTTTTGCAGTTTCAAGGGGTGTTCTATATCCAAGTTCTTTTATGGGACGGTCTGCCATCCCATCCATTATCATTATGATTCCTTTCACGATTATCACCTAAACCATGATGATACCTAATGCTGCTCCTGTTATGGTAGCTATAAGATTCACGTATTCATTGGAGAGATATTTTCTCCTTTCAAATACAGCTCCAAGGATGCTGTCAACGAAGCATCCAGCTGTACCTGCGATTATTGATATTTTCAGGGTCTGGAATATGTCTGGGTAAACTCCCAGGAGGTACGCAGAAACTCCAATGATACCCGCACCAATTATTCCAGCTGCAGTTCCAATAACCGTTACTCCACCATCTGTCCCTGAAGGAACCTTTTTAAGGGTGGTTATGAGTATTGCATCCTTTTCAACTACTCCAACTTCACTCGCCATTGTATCGGCTGTTGCTGTTGCAATTGAACCTATAAATCCTGCGTAGTTTCCAAATGCAGCCATTACAAAGGCAACTATACCGTTGGAAATAACGTTTTTAAGGGTTCTTGTACCCTCGTAAACACCCATTTCCTTCTTGTAACCGTGCTTGTATTTGGTGAATAAAAGTCCTAAAAGCAGGAATATGAATATTAAAATGAGCCAGTTTACACCGGCGGTAAAAACAATAATTATGCCCATGACAACCATGAAAATGGATCCAAATAGATCAAGGGCCTTTCTAACATAAGTTACAAGCCCTACGACCAAAATCAGGACCACATATTCAAGATTTATCATCTATCTCCCAGATCAAAGATTTTCAGGGCTTATTCGACTACCCTGGTTTTAATGATTTCAACACGTTTTAGTGGGTAGATCTTCTTTGCCTCGTGGTAGATGTGGGATGCAACCTTACCAGATACAACTCCTTCAATGAAGTCAGGGAATGATCTGTCTACAGCTGCATCTTGAATCAGTTTTTCCATGGTTTCCCTTATGAATTTCTGCTGGGAAGATTTAGCCCTTTTTATGGTTATTGCCAGGATGTGAACCTTGAAGGTCTGCCCGTCCTTGGTTGTGACGTTGGTTATTGTGTCTATTCTACTTGTTCCCCTGCGTATCATACTTCTTACGTAGTCGGTTGTAACCTTGTGTCCGATGAACTTGGTGTTTGCTGTGTCACCTGCAACGTTGTTCACCTGGAAGGCAAGTTTCACGTACTGTTTGCTGAAGTCACCTGCAAGCTCCCTCATGGTTGCCTCAACAGTCCTTTTAACGAGCATATCAGGATCTCTTGAAGGGGTTGAACCAATTTCAATATCTCCAAATTCTTTAGGAGTTACTATCTTATACCATTGTTTTTCTTTCCATGTATCACGTACTCTTCGACGTCTTGCTTTAGCCATACTATCACCTTTAGTTGTAAACGATTTATAAAATGGCCTCAGAGTGAGGCAATGTTAAAATCATAACCTTATCTAATATAATTCACTATAGAAATTGAGAATCATTTATTATAACTCTCATTTATGATTTATAAATATTGTTGAAGATCCAGTAACAATCTGATCTCAACCTACAAAAATAGAAATTTTCACTTTTTTCTTGAACCCGTCATTAAATGCTTGAACCTCATCTTATATAGGTTTTCTGTTAAAAATTGAAATTCAAAAAACTTCAAAAATTTAACTTCACCAATTAAAATGAATTCAAAAATTCAAACGTTCTTTAAGTTCATTTGCAAATTCTTCTACCCTTCTAAAATCGTTTTCATCAGGTTTTCCTTTGTTTTTACCACCTATGATCTTCAGGGGCCCCCATGTATCAAAGGCCTTGCATGAAAATTCTCCAACAACCTCAAAGCCCTTTTCTTCCAGTTTTTCCTTGAGTGGAATGTTGTACTTTTCGCTTCCTTTCCCGCTGGTTGTGAACACAAATGCCTTTACGTTCTTAACATCTGGAAGTTCATCCAGAAATTCTAGAAACTCATTTGCAGGTTTTCCATGATAAATTCCAGATCCAAATCCAATCAAATCATATTCAACCGTGTTGTAACCATCAACATCTTTGTATTCAAATAAACTCCCTTCAAAAGATTCAGAGAACTTTTCTGCAATCTTTAAAGTGTTTCCATGATGTGATGAGTAGTATATAACTGCTGTTTTCATTTTAGCACCTTTAAAATTTATTTAATTTTGATTCATATTCTTAAAATTCACATTCTTAAAGTGATGATCCCATTAATCATTAAAAATCCCTGAAGATCAGGATTGATGTCCATTCACTACATTGAAAATCGTTAATTTTTATGTTGATTCTATGGTTAAAATAGGTTTTAAAAATTCATATATAAAATATCTGTTCAAGGAGCACAAAATTGGTAATGTCCTGTACTTTAAAAATAACATTGAATTCCAGGGATTGAATAATGAGTTTCATTAAAAATTTGAGGGAAGAATTGAGTTTTATGGGATTGAATCACGTTAATATCAAATAACCTGCCAACTAATAATCAAGATATGACTTAATCTCAAAAAAGGGAGGTTATTTAAAATTTAAGGGGCTTACTCAGGAATATCTGATGCTTGCGGAACCTTTCAAGAACTTCTTCAACGGTTCCTTCATCTTCAACAACAGTTTTACCCATCTTTTTGAGTCCAGGTTTGGCATTTATACCGATCTGAGCACATATAACAACATCACAATCTTTCAGCACATCTAAAGATTTTCCCCACTGATGTTTTTCTCCAGAAACCTTTAAAGATTCCCTCATTTCCACAAATTCCATGTTTTCTTCATCAAAATCGTGTATCAAGAACTTCTGTGCCCTACCAAAATGTTCTGCGTATTTTTCATCGTCTGATGCAGCAACAGCTATCCTCATATTTGAACACCCCAATTTAATTTTATTCAGGAATTGACCTAAAATTCATTTTAAATTATTCAGTGCCTAATTCGTACTTAATCTGTACTTAATATATACTTAATCTAAATTTAATCCATAAAATTCAATATATTTTACTCAAGATAACTCATATGATTATATGTATATAATTATTACAATTATAATTCATGAATTTACTTTTTTCTAGAATTTCTGTTTTGAATACTAATTGATTTTCAGAGAATTCAATGAATTTAGGGTCTTGTTTTTTTCACACCTACAAAAACTGGTCTTTCTCCTGCCATAATATCCCATCCTTTTTTGGAGAAATCAGCATAGATACTTGTCTCAAATCCTATTTTTTGCATGATTCCAATGGTTTTCTCTATCTCAAAAACGCCCAATTTGTGTTGATCTATATCGAAGTCCAGCTTTCCATTTTCCTTAACAAGGAAGACGAAATTTGCATCGAAGAGAGTACCTTCAAGGTGGGATTGACATATCCTTGCAAGTTTCAGGTTCTCTTCAACCACGGTGTCCACACTCACAAGGCCCTCAATCCAGTTATCCTTGTTCAAACCGAAATCGAATATAACAACTCCTCCTTCTTTCAGGTGGTTGTAAAAATTTTGCAAGGCGTTTTCAAGTTCGCTGTAAGTTGTGTTGTAATGGATGGCTGAGAACATGCAGATAACTGCATCGAACGTCTCCCCAAGGTCCAGTTCCTTCATATCTCCAGGGATGAAACTGACATCTGGCACCTTTTCACGGGCTATATTCAACATTTCCTTACTTATGTCCACCCCAAGTATCTGGAAATCTTGAGCGAGTATGGATGCATGTGTACCTGTTCCACAGGCAACATCAAGGAGCTTTTTTCCTTCACACTCCTTGTGGGTTTCAATGGCCCATTTAATGAACTCTGCTTCTTTCCTGTAATCCACATTTTCGTAGATCCTATCGTAGTAACCTGCAAACTTTTTGTAGAGCTCTTTTTCACCCAAAAAATCCGCTCCTTCAGTTAGTTTATCTTCTTTATGAGGTTTGCAACGTTTTCCCCAAATCTTTGGATGGTTCTGATCCCCTCATCATCATCAAGGGCTTCTCCCTTTTCCAGTCCAAAGACCATGTTCCAGTAGGTTGATCCTGGAACTATCATGTCATTTATGAGGTAGAACATCAGAAGTTCCTGAATCGTGCTTGTATGACCTCCACGCCTTGCAACTGCAACTGGGCCTCCCACTTTCCATGATAGGAAGTTGTCACTGTTCATTGAAACGTAACCAATACGCTGGAGTGCAGCCATGAGGTCGCCGCGGGCAGTTCCGAAGTAAACTGGAGTGCCAACTATCAAACCCTCAGAAGCCCGGATCTTGTCTATGATTTCATTCAGGCCGTCTTCTATCTTGCACTTGTGTATTCTGGCACATCTTCCGCATGCCCTGCAGGATTCAATCTTCTCACCCTTCAGATACACAGTTTCAGTTTCCAATCCATTTTCCTCAATCACGTCTGCACAGGCCTCCAGAACCTGGGACGTATTACCATTTTTACGTGGACTTGCACATATCAAAAGAACCTTTGTCATTTTGACTACCTCCATAAAACATTCTTATCTTAATCATATCTTCAGGGAGTTTAAATTTTTTATCAAAAACCGTTGATCCATGAAAATTTTATACTCAATGTCTGATTATTTTTTTTAATCGTATTTTAGGGTTTTTAAGACCTTTAACCTTTTTTAAACCTTTCATAATCTTTGATTATTTTTATTTTATTAATTTTTGTATCTTTTAAGAGTATTTAAGACTAGTTCTGGTAAGTAATCAAATTTTCAAGGATTTAAATAGGTCTTTTAAATTGTTCCGCAAACCTTCTATGTTAATCAACATATACAAATAGTAAAGTTTAAGTAACATTATGTAAAGTATTAGTTACATGAGGTGGAATTTATGAATCTGAAAAAAATTGGAAAAATATTGATGATAGTTTCCCTATTCACAACTGGACTGTGGATAGCTGGCCTTTTAATGGGAAATATAACTCTGATTGGACTGGCTATAGTTTTTATGGCTGCAATAATCATTGCAGTATATATCCACAGGGATAATCTGGAAGAAATGTTTAAGATTGGGGATGGTGTTCGTGAAGATGAAAGAACCCAGCTGATAAATGATAAATCTGCAAATATGACTCTTGGAGTAGTAATTGCAGTTACAATGTGGATTGCAATAGTTCTGGTTACATTAAGGGCCAATCTTCCTCAATACACTCAGATAGGTTACACCCTCTTTGCTGTGGCTGCATTCACCCTTGTAATATACGTTGTAGCTTCCACATACTACCGTAGAAAATATTAAGTCGGAGGAATTACGCATGGACAAAAAAATCTACCAATACTCAAGAATGTTTATAATACTTGTTGTGGCTGCACTGGTTGCAGCAGCAGTCACAGTTGGAAACCTGCTCCTGGCATTCATAACCCTACTCCTGGGTTTTTTAGTATCCTACTTCATCAAGAAAAATGTTTATGAAGTAACTGCGGATGAGAGAACAGCTCTTGTGGCTAACAAAGCTTCAAGGATGGCAATGCTTTCGTTTCTGACCATAATCACAGTTATGGGAATTGGGCTTTTGACACTAAAGAACAGTTTTCCTGAATTCACCCAGGCAGGATTCACCCTTGCAGATGCATCCTGCCTTCTACTCCTCTTATACAGTGGATTCTACATCTACTACAACAAAAAACATGGATAGTGCTAAAATGAAAAATAAACTGAAGGTTTTCAGGGCTATGAACGACATAACTCAGGAAGGACTTGCAGAGAAGCTTGGAGTAACCAGACAAACAATAATAGCAATAGAAAAGGATAAATACGACCCTTCACTGAGTTTAGCCTTTAAAATGGCCAGATTGTTCCAGGTTAAAATAGAGGACATCTTCCTGTATGATGATGGGGACTGATGTGCTTTTTTTTTATGAATGAAACATCGAGAGAAACATTGAAACAAGAAACACATTTCAAGGCGTTAAGTCGTGAAGAATTAAACCATGAGGAATTGTAATGCACGTTTTCAAATCATCCAATGATAAAATAAACTTTTTAAAACTCTTGTTGAAAGTATTGCTAGCTCTGATTGTCATACAGTTGCTGAGGGCTAGCTTCATGAGTGCTCTGTGGTTTGGAGTTCCCCACCCACCAAATGATCTGGTAACCTTCCAGATATTCAATGGCCTGAGCTTCATAATGGTTGGGGCAATCCTTCTCTTTTACTTCAAACCCTCACTCAAGGAATTAGGCCTTAACTGGGAGGATATCAAACCTAAAACCAGAAATTTGTACATATTAGGGGTTTTTGTCCTGGTTGTAATGGCTTTGATTCCATACACCTTTGCATGGGAAACCGACGTCCTGGTGTTAGGTATTCTATTCGGACTCTTAACCCCTGCATTTGAAGAATTCCTCTTCAGGGGTTACATCTGGAACAGTATTCAAGGTTCTGTGGAAATGGTGAAGCCCCAGATTATCACATGGTTGGCAGTCACCCTACTCTTCAGCGTATGGCACATTGGTTACATAGATGTATTCCTGATTCATCCAATGGGTTTGACCAATTTACCAATGATATTAATATCTAAAATGGTAATTGGGTTAATATTAGGGGCCATAGTTGGATTTTTACGCCTTAAAACTGGTAAGACATATGCATCATTCCTTTTCCATGGGTTTTGGAATGTGTTTGCCCCTTAAATTAATCTTATTTTTATTTGTTTTTTTTATTCAGATCATTCGAAATTTAAAATGAAAATGAGTCAATGATAGAATAAATAAAAATTAGTTTTTAATCAACAGGACGTGATAAAAAGCGTAGTGAATGGTACAGTAGGATGGTACCATTATTTATTTGGTTTTAAAGTGATTTCCTGCTTGGATTATTGCTGCAAGGGCTTCCCTCTGAGAGTTTTTCAGACCCAGTTTTAATCTCTGCACCCATCTTTGCAAGAACAGCTTTAACATCCACTTTGGTGTTGACACAGCCATCCCTTAGAAGTGGAACTCCCTGACAGTGGAACTTCGAAAGTTGCATCATGGAAAGGTTCAGATCCTGGTAACAGGCAACACCTATGAATGCCTTGAAATCATTCTTCTTAACGATGTTCTTTAAAAATGTTGATCCAGGTATTATATAAACTCCATAACCTATTTCTTCGGCTTTTTTCTTGAGAACACCTATAACACAGCGGTTGCAGTTCTGACAGACCAGTCCAGACTCTCCGAGTTTGGCCTCACAGTCCTGACTTCTGAGGCAGTGGGGAAGTACGAGGATCTTCTCTTCGGGTTTGATCTTCTGGAAGATTCTTTCGTTCAGTTTGTTCCTAACTTCGATACCTATCTGATCCACGATCTTCGAGTCGACACCAACGATTTCAGCAAACCGTTTGAATATGCCGTAGAACATATCTATTGTGAAAAGGAGCAGTCTTGGGAAGACTAACTTGTTCTCCTTAATCAGAAGTTTTCCAAGAACGAGTGTAACCGAGAGCAGAACCAGTATCAAGATTCCGAGAATGAAAACTATCTGCCCAAATATCTGGTAAAATTCATACATTGCCATGGTACCATTTCATCTATTTTACTATAAATATAAAGGTGTTTGAAAATGAATTCAATGAAGTATTCATATTTTTTTCAAAGTTTTAAATTATTTTTTTTTAAATTTCACGATTTTTTAAGATTTAACATATGTTAAAAATAGTTTTAAGTGCTTTTTATAGGTTTAAATGTGTTGTGTTATACTCAATGGGAATTATCCTCAACTTTAAACTGGAATCTGCTGAAATCCCCCTCAACCTCAACTCCCTCATCTACTCCAGTTATTTTAACGCCTGAAAGATCGTCGCATGCACAGAGAATGTCCTGTTCTGGATGAGTACCAGCCTGTACGTTGCAGTCAAGGCGCACATGATCTCCACAGGCAACAACCAGTGGCAGTCTCTTTGAGGTGGGATGTCCCTTGGGTAGAACGATGATGGGTGAACCAAATTCCTTAAGAAGGAAAATCATAGATTTAATCCCTTTTTCAGCCTTTTCACCCTTTTCAAATGCAGAAACAGCTATTAAATCTCCAAGTTCCAGGAACAGTACAATTTCCTCTGATTCCGGAGTTCCTATGAATATCTGCATATCTCGGGATGCTTTAACTACTCCAAGCTCTCCTGAGCTTCCCATTAAAAAAAGAATTTCGTTAGAATTTAATTCAATTCTTCTACGTTCTCTGACTGACATGATGGACATATTACTCTTCTTCCAATACCTTTAAAGCTATTTCCACAATCAAGGCATTTATACCTTTTTGTTTTGAGCTTTTTCAGTTTGATGTCAGCCATTGGCCCTCCAACAGTGCACATTTATATCACCCATTATTTTTTTGTCTGCACTTTTATTTACCTTTTTGTATTCAATTCTTCCAGTTTTATTTTTGACTCATTCTACATCCATAAGGGTTTTGAGAACCCACTAAAGTAATACTATTTGCCTTTTTTATCCATTATACTATGCATTAAATTAATACAAAAAATTGAATCATATTATATCCTATGAACTAATATTAATATCAAGATTGAACTAACTTAAAATAAAACGAAAATACGAAAATTCTTTGCTAAGCGGTGAGACCATTGAAAAACTTTATTTTCCCATTTTCAGCAATTGTCGGTCAGGAAAATGTTAAAAAGGCATTAATACTCAATGCTATAAATCCGGGTATCGGTGGAGTACTCATAAAGGGTGACAAGGGAACAGGTAAAACAACGGCAGTAAGAGCCCTTGCAGACCTTCTACCCTCACTCAAGGTTGTGAAGGGATGTCCATTTAACTGCGACCCTGAGGATCCAGATTCCCTCTGTGAATCCTGCAGATCCGGGGACTTCGAGGTTGAAGAGAAAAAAATGCGCGTGGTTGAGTTACCCCTTGGATCAACAGAGGACAGGGTTGTTGGATCCATAAACATAGAAAAAGCACTTAAAGAAGGATCAAAGGCGTTAGAACCTGGAATTCTTGCAGATGCAAACCGTAATATCCTCTACGTTGATGAGATAAACCTCCTTGACGACAACCTGGTTGATGTGCTCCTTGATGCAGCAGCCTACGGTGTAAACATAGTTGAAAGGGAGGGAATATCCATAGCCCACCCTTCAAGGTTCATACTGGTTGGAACAATGAACCCCGCTGAGGGAGAACTTAGACCTCAGCTTTCCGACAGAATCGGTCTTCACATATCAGTCCACAGTATAATGGACCTTGAAAAGCGTGTCAAAATAATGGAAAGACGGGAAGAATTTGAAAGGGACCCCGCAGCCTTCAGGGACAAATTCCAGGAAAAACAGAGGGAAATACTGGACTCAATAGTAACCGCCAGGAATGTACTGGGTAACGTAAAGATTTCAAAGGATCTCATGAAGGTAATAGCTCACATCTGCATGGACATGGGTGTTGATGGACACAGGGCTGATATAGCAATACTGAAAACAGCGAAAACGGTTGCAGCTTACCAGAACATGGATGAAGTGAACCAGGAACATGTTGAGGAAGCTGCGCTCCTTGTTCTTGGGGAAAGGTTCCATAAATCCTCACAGGGGCCTGAAAAGATAAAGGAAAAGGTTCAAAAGGCAGTTTCAGATATCTCTGAGGACAAAAAGCAGGGAACTGGCCAAAATCAGCAGAACTCATCAGAGGGTAAAAAAAGGGGTATGAAACTCAAAAGCCTTGAGAAAGAGGATGAAAAGGTTGAAGCTGATGAAGAGGGGGCTGATATAAAAAAATTGCTGAAGATGAAGGGGAAAAAGAAAAGGAGACTTTACGGTAAAAGGGTTGATTCAAAAACCCAAAAGGGAAAGTACGTAAAGAGCAAGCTTCCGAAGGATGCTGCAGGGGACATTGCCATAGATGCAACCTTGAGGGCTGCAGCACTGAAATCCTCAGGTGACAGACCAAAGGGGACAATGGGTGCACTGAAGGTTGAAAGCGATGATCTAAGGCACAAAGTTCGAAAACACGGTGCAAGGGCATCCATAGTTCTTGTTGTGGACATCAGTGGATCCATGTTCACAGAAAGGAAGGCCAACAGGATTAAAGGAATCCTGAACAGGGTTATAGAGGATGCCAATCGTCACAACGACAAGATAAGTGTTGTTGGATTCAAGGGAGAAGATGCAGAGATCATAATTCCAACAACACGAAGGGCAGGCTCTTTCAAGGAACAAATCGATGCTATAACCGTTGGTGGGACAACTCCCCTGGCATCTGGCCTTAAGAAGGGATTTGAAATTCTCAAGAAGGAGAAGACAAGGGACGAGTACGTGCCCATGATGCTAGTCATGACCGATGGTATGCCCAACATTGCAATCGAGGAAGGGCCAACCAAAGATGCCCTCAACATTGCAGGTGCCCTCAAGGAGAACGAAATCCACACCATAGTCATCAACTTTGAAAGATCGGTTAAGTACGGCAGGAACATGAACATGGAGCTGGCACTGGCCTCCGGAGGCCGTTACTACGACCTTGAGGAGCTAAGAAATCCTGAGGATGTTGTTCCAGAGATACTCCGAAATGAAAGAAGGGAACTTTAGAATTGGAATTTATTTTCAGGA
>ENA-UOOE01000772-UOOE01000772.1-fermentation-metagenome-genome-assembly--contig:-NODE-772-length-29499-cov-331.774080_pt1 | contig 29499 bp, 25 predicted proteins | sample MGYA00245776_ERZ724021 | MGnify/ENA primary metagenome ERZ724021 (study PRJEB28704, sample SAMN03018321) | fermentation metagenome | biome: anthropogenic terrestrial biome; feature: soil... | reverse complement strand
CTGCAGAAGCAGATCCCATGATGCTCATGGCGCATACGAAGAGTAATGTTAGTAGCACAAATTGTCTTTTCACTTTTTCACCTCCTTCATGTTGTGTCTACAAAAACAGATATCACGAACTGAAGATATAAACTTATCGACAGTATTCAAAAATATAATCTTTATCCTAAAAAATATGGCTTTGGTAGCGTTTTAAATGAACAAAATCTTAAAATAAATTATATTACCTGAACATGATCTGAAAATTAATAAGTCGAAGTGAGAGATAATTCATTTCTTAGGTATCTGAATTGGATGTGGTATATCCTTAAACTTAATTTTTCATTAAAAGAGTCCTCATTTTAAAAAAAGATAAAAAGAGAAAAGTTTTTTTATTTTCCTAGTTTCTCTGATTTTTGGCCTTTTATTGCACCTGTGATGGTGTTTCTTCCAAGGTATATGAGTACTGCTGCTATTGCGATGATTATTGCTCCTGCTGCTGCTCCGAGTGGTAGGTTTGAGCCGTTGTTTGTTGATGTGGTTTTACCTGCTGCTGGAGTTGTGCTTGGACTTGTTGTTAGTCCTGGGGCTACTTCGCTTGCTGCGGTACTTGTTCCTGTAGTTAAGCTGTTTAGTCCGTTAACTGCGTTCAATGCTGTTGCTCCTATTCCAGTCAGTACACTGGTCTGGGTAGAAGTGCCTGAATTAGACGGAGTTACAGGACTCACAGGGTTTACAGGATTAACTGGTGTTGGTGGTATGACAAAGTTTTTAATGAAGCTCACTGGATCGTTGGAAGATGTTAAAGCTGTTCTGTCTGCAGCAGTCAGGGGTATTTCACGGTAAACACTCAATGCAGAACTTATGTGTTCTGGGTTTCCAAGGACTTTATCCACGAACCAGTTGTATCCCGCTTTTTTCGAATAACCATCTGCTGTCTGGATATTGCTGAGTATAGTTCCATCGCAGTATATAAGAGCTGCAGTTCCTGTGTTGGTCACGGAATTCCATCTGATGAGTATGTAGGCTGCTTTAGCATCGTTTGAACTTCCAGGTGTGAGATAGGTACCCAGTGATGGAGAAACACCCATGATGGTTGTCCTCGCAGAATCCATCTGGCTGTAACCGCTTAAACTTATCACTTGGTAGTACTCGTTAGGACCTAAAGGATACTGCTGCATACCCCAAACCGCTGAAGAGTAATCCTGAGCAGAACATCTGCATCCAACCCTTGAAAGGGTAATTAAATAATCGTATGGGGATTGTTGAGCCCATGCAATTTTAGTTCCCTTTATTCCTCCCCAGTTAGGAAGATCAGTACCTTCAGCAGGTGTATTCAGGAACGTCTGCACAGATGTTGCAATCACAGTGTTTGAACTGTTGTTAGGGTCAAGGTTTGTTACATGCATGAAAAGTGCCTGGACACTGTCCCAGCCATAGTTCACGTGGGAACTCACCGGCAGTAAATTGTGGGTACTGAACACGTTCAGGTAGTTTACACCGTCCATGAAACCAGCAAGTGATGTGAGTACGCCATTTTTCATCACGTTGTAGTAGTATGGAAGGGTTATGACTCCAACTTTACCTGCCTTTATATCGCTGATAAATGCTTCTTGGCTTGTGTATCCAAGGTCTTTCCAAGCATTATCAAATGCTTGCTGACCTAACTGCTTCATTCCTGCAACGTCAGTTACTGGAATCACGTTTTGGCTCTGATCGAAACTTCCGCCAAGATTTGGAAGTTTTGCTATGTAAGCTTCGTCAAGCCCGTGTCCGTAACCAAGTGCTTTATCGAACCAGAGATAATTGTAAGCTGCTTCATCAACTTGTTTCAGCATAACAACACTGTAAAGCTGATTGGCATGGTTTGAAACAAGGTAGTTGTTGTAAAGCCAGTTGTTGAATAACAGTTCACTTAAGGTTCCACTTGTAACAGGTCCGTAAATGTTGCTGTAAATGTTTTTTAAATCGTTCAGCTGCATCACGGCGATTAAACCACTTGTTGTGTTGGCAGCATACTGCATGATAGCTATTTTACTGGAATCTCCACCGTTAAGAATACGGTAGTAATAAGAAAATCCATAATCTCCATAGATTGCACTGTCGATACCTTGAGTTCCAGAGCTTGCAAATATGTAGTTGCTCACGGTTCCGCTCCATGAATCGGTACCTAAATTGGCTCCAGGATAGTTCTGCTCGAACTGTCTGGTTATTGCGTAGTTGATCAGTGTGCCTTGGTTGACTGTTCCTGTACTGTATGTGGTTGCCAGAAGGTCTGCAGGTGCTCCCTGTGCCCATAGATTGGCTATTGCCACTAAATCGTACCCATTGGAGCCAAGAGCCTGTATTGCCTGTTGTAACTGGGCGCTGTTTTGGTTCGTTCCAATGTTCCATGGTCCAGTTGTGGTTATGGTTCCGGATTGGCTTACACTGTACTTCTGGGCAATCAAATTTTTGCCTGTTTTTGAAATAAATGTGAATTCCAATGGTCCGTTAGGGTTGTTCACTGTCAAGAGGTTTCCACTGCCGTAGGTTATTTTTTGACTGTCCTTTGATAATTTGTTGGTGTTGTCTACTACGGCCTGTACACTATCCTCTGTTGTTTTTCCATTGAGGTGAGCTGTGCCTGCTGTTGTAATTAATAAGTTACTGTCTGATGTATTTAAACCCAGAGCTGACGTTCCAGTTGCATTTTGGGCAACGATGGTACCGATCTGTTGTGGATCAGTTGATGTGCCAACTACTTGGGTATCTGCTGCAGAAACTGAGCCCATAAGGCTTGCTGCTAATATAAGTGTAAATGTAAGTACTATGATATTTTTTTGCACGTTTTCACCTCCTTTCAATTTTTTTATCATCTTTTCACTTCCTTTTAATCATGACTTAGTGTCATCAGATATACTGTAAACAATATGTATATTTAAACATGTCGTTTAAGATAGTTTTTACTAACTACAAACTTTATATAGTTTAAAATATACAAAATAACTTTGACGTAATGTATAATATTACATTTCAATTTTCAAGGTTTGAGGGACATTAAATTGGATTATGAATATTTTTTTAATAAAAATTTTAAAATAAAAGCAAGAAATAACTCTCTTTTTTAGTTAGCTTTTTTTTAATCAGAGATATATTCAGAAAAATAGTATTTTTATTGGATTATCCAAAAATAGAAATTAATAATCAATGGAGAACAAATTCGCATTGTATGATTCTGCAAAAAGGAAATAAAAAGAAAAAAGAGGAATCATTTGCTGCATGTTACAAGTTTATCCATCTGCTTCTGCCAGGACTTTGAACGGACGTTGTTCATGTTCACACTTTCCCTCTTGAGGTTTATAGCACTTTGTGGACAGACCTGTGTGCAGGCACCGCAGAGTATGCAGAATCTCTCATCTATCTGGGACTTACCATCAACAAGGCTCACTGCATTGCAGGGGCACACGTCCATACAGGCATGGCATGATTCACCCTTACAAAGTTCTCTGTCAGTGGTTATACTTCCTTCAAATGGTTTGGTGATCACTGCAGCATCAACTGGGCAGATTTCCTGACACCATCCACAGTTAACACAGTTGTCCTTGTTCAAAAAGGAATTACCTGTTATCTTGGTGTCTTCAGGTTTCAGATTGTACTCTGAATATGCGCAGGATGCACAAACAGCTTTAATGGCTTCTGTTGGACAGGCACGTCTGCAGACCAGACAGTAAACACATTTATCCTCGTCTATCTGGACCTCGTAAGACGTTGGACTGTCCTGTTTGATCTCAATGGCCTCTGCAGGGCACATCTCCTCACAGACCTTACAGTTTATACATTTGTCCTGATTGACACTTATCTCCCCTGTTACAAGTTTCGATCTTGTTGGAAGCTGCCTTGCAATTGTTATGGCTTCCTGTGGGCAGGAAGTTTCGCAGGCCTTACAGTATATGCATTCTTCATCATTTATTGAGGCTTCATGCTTCCATTTAGGGTACTCCTCCATGTCTTTTATACTGCTACCATCTATCTGGAATTCCAGTGCATCGAATGGACATGCGCTTGCGCAGAGTCCGCAGAGAGCACATTTATTGCTGTCCACGTTTATATAATCCATCTTCACAAGTCCTCTTGCTATTGGAAGTATTGGACCTGTTTTAATGGCTTCAGTGGGGCATATATCTCTGCATATTCCACAACCCACACATTTATCATTTTTGTGAGTTAGGGAACGGTTTTGATCTCCTTTTCTTATTATAGAAGTCATATAATCATTCCTTCATTGATCTTTATAAGGTATCATGTTGAGTTTATGCCTTTGATATAGCTTGGTTAGGACAGTTCTGGATGCATAAGTCGCAGTCATCACAGTTCTCTGGTTTTATGGCCACGTCCCCATTTTCTTCAACAAGAGCTCCTTTTTCACATATTTTTATGCATAATCCCTCTCCAGGGCAGTTGGTTATCTTACCACATTTTTCAGCGTCTATTGTTACTGGCATTGTTATCATCCTCCATGATTCAATATGATTGTTAATTAATATGAAGTAATCGAAATGTCTATATAAACATATCGATTTTATTTTCAAGGCTTATCCTTTTTAAAATGCAGGAATTCATGAGAATCACTCTTTTAATACTTCAAAGTTAGGGATACTTTAAAAATAATTTTAAAAAATTGAATGTTGAAGTTTTATAGGTTAATTCAGTTCAAATAAACCTAAAATTACCCTTTCAGGGTATATAAATAATATGGACTTTGATCTACAATGACTAGTTAAAAATAGGCTTAAAATAAATTTGTAAGTCTCTTTTTTTAAAAAATAAAAATTTAAAGGGAGTTTAATCCTTTCCAACCATGACTTCTGTTGATTTAATTATTGCAGATACTTTATCTCCTTTTTTTATTCCGAGATTTTCAACAGATTCTTTGGTTATTATGGCTGTTATAACGTCAGGATTTTCTATTTTAATCTTCACATTAGCCATAACAGCTCCGATCTCCACATTTTCTACTGTTCCCTCTAACGCATTCCTTGCACTTATCCTCATACACAACCCTCCCTAACCTAAATTATGTAGTTTATATATATCTCCCCCACAATATATGATATTTTCCATGCAACATGTTACTTATCGGTTAATTTTAAACCCTTTAAAACAGGTGAAACAATGAAAAAAGTTGAATTTACTCCTATAGGTGTTGTACATTCGCCTTTCAAGGATCTTGAAGGAATGCCAATCCAGCCCATTGGTGCGAAAGGAATAAAAGGGGAGATAGATCTCCTTGATGAATATGCGGAAGGTCTAGCGGACCTTGAGGGATTCTCACACATAATCCTCATATACCACCTTCACCTCTCAAGAGGACATGAAATGAAGGTAAAACCCTTTTTGGACAACAAAAAAAAGGGAGTTTTTGCAACAAGAGCACCTAAACGTCCTAATCCTATTGGAATGTCGGTTGTGCGCCTTTTGAATGTTGAGGGAAACAAGCTGGAAATAGAAAATGTGGACATCGTTGATGGTACACCTTTACTTGATATAAAACCTTACATACCTCACTTTGATAAATGTGAAGGTGAAGAGGTACGTATAGGATGGTTTGAGGAAAAACATGAGGATGCCAAGAGCAAACGATCCGACAGGCGTTTTCTTGATGGATAGAGATAAATATTTTTAAAAATAATATTTTTTTACGATTTAAATTGAAAAGATAAACTATTTTTTTAATCTACATCCTTTCTAAAATTAATGAAACAATTGTAATTTAAAAAAGAATCCATTAAATTTTTTTTTATAAAAAAAAAGTTTATATGAAGAAGAATTTATTTTTGTCCTGGTTTTAGGTGAACAGTTAAAACTCTTCCATATCCTGTAGTTTCATGAGAGTCTCAACGGCCTTGGGTTCCACGTGTATACCACGTTCCCTTATGATTGCAATTGGATTCAAACCACCTGGAGCAACGATTCCTGCATGGTACCGTTCAACCTTGGCGTTGTATATGAGTTCGCTTGGTTTTCCAATTTTGAGTATGGAGAAACCTGCCTCCTTAACATCCTCCAGAATTTCAACGGCCTGTGGACGTGCTATGTAAGGTATCTCCCTTAAACTTGCAAGTATTCTTCCCCTGCCATTCAGGGATTCTCCAACTGAGGTCATATTCTTTGAAATGTATATCTCATGGGGATCCAGGGATGAGCCGCTGTATGCTGTAAGTTCTATGAACCTGGGACTTTTACCCTCTGTTTCTAATATTCCTCCGTACTGGGGTGATGTGGATATACCGTTCTTGGTGAGTATACCATCTATGGTAAGGCTGCAGACAGTTGCAATACCTGTTTTGCCTGGTTCTTGACCTTTTATTATCTTGAAGAACCTGCTTGTTGAGTAATCTGGCCTTGAGCCCATTACACTGTCGAAGGCAGCCAGTGCATCCTCAAGGTCATCGTTCTTCACGTAGGAGATATTTGTAATGACGTTGCCCTTGAGGGTTTCAAGGTCAAGATCAACCTTGTATATGAGGTTCCATGCCTTTGATAGTAAAAATTTGACCTTTTCATGGGGTTCTGGTCCTGTTGTTTGGAGTAAAGGCTTAGGTTTGATTATACTGTTCATGTCCTCTAATTTGACGGTGTTTTCTGCAAGCTTTATGTTGACCTCAAAACCTGCCTCTTTTGCAGCGCAGAGTGGTGATATTCCACCTATAACTGCTATTCCCACCATGTCCTCCTCAACCGGAACTCCTAAAACTGATTCTCCACTTTTACCCATCTTCAAAAGTCCGGATATTCCTATCTTTTCCAGATCTTCAAATAGTTTCAAGGCCTTTGTGCGTGCGCTTGATGGGATTGTTCTGAAGTTTGCAGGAATGAGTCCGTTTCCTTCACGTATGACTTGAAGTACTGATGTCATATCCTCGTCGGTGAATGCTTCAAGGGGGGTCATGGAGGTTTTCTTGTAGGATATGAGTTCTGTGAACCTTATTGGCACGTTACCCTCAACTTCGACAACTCCTCCGTACTGGGGAATTACTGGTATTCCACTCCGGAGGAGCATTCCATCTATGGTAGTTCCGCAGACAGTTTCAACCTTCATCTTATTTTCAGTTTCAATAAAAGACGTGTTTATATAGGGACTGACAGCAATTCCCTTTCCAAATACCTCCTTCAGAATGTTCATCACATCGTCTGTGTAGGTGAAGCTTGATGTGTTAACCACGACACTGCCTTTCCCATTCAGGGGGTCAAGGGTTGTCTGGTAGATCATGTCCTCGAACTTGGAGAAGACGAAATCAACCTGATCGTAGATAAGACCCTTTTCAAGTTCTTTCAATCCAGTTTCTGTTATTTGTCTTCCAGCATATCCAATACGCTCTGTGAACCCTTTTTCATCCAGTATTCTCATGTGGTATCTTACTGCGCGTTCTCCAAGGTTGTATCCCTTTTTTTTGAGTTCTTCAGCTATGGTCTTGGCACCTAGAACTTCTTCCCTGTCTGCCAGAATTCTCAGGATTTCCATCATCTTACGGTCTGTCTCTTGTGGCATTTCTTCACCATTTCATTTATTTGATTGATCGAGGTCGGATCTTTAGTTTTCTTTGATTATGCCTTTAAGTATCTATTGATTATTTTAAATACTTTTTTAATAAACTGTTAATTTTTAATAAATAGGTAATACGCGACTTCGATAAAAAAAGAAAGGGTTTTTGGATAATTAAATCTCCAAATACCTCTCGTGTTCGTACTGGAATACCTGAACCCTGTAATCGTCCCATTCTGCACGTTTGAGTGCCATGAACTGGTTGTAGGTGTGTTCACCAAGGGATGCCTTAACAACTTCGTCTTCCTGAAGTGCGTGGTAAGCTTCCCATAGACTGGATGGTAATGTGTCTATTCCGAGTTTTTCACGGCCTGCTTCGTCCAGTCCGAATGCGTTGATCTCAGTTGCATCGCCTGGGTCCATCTTGTTCTTCATACCATCCATTCCAGCTTCTAATATTGCTGCAAATGCCAGGTATGGGTTACATGATGGGTCTGGGCATCTGAATTCAAGTCTTGTACCTTTTCCTCTGCTTGCAGGGATCCTGACAAGTGTGGATCTGTTTCTAAGTCCGTATGCTATGTAGCATGGTGCTTCGTATCCTGGTACAAGCCTCTTGTAAGAGTTGACTGTTGGTGCAACGATTGCTGCAAGTGCCTTGGAGTGGTTTAATAATCCTCCTGTAAAGTACATTGCTTCCTGGGAGAGTCCGTTCTCAGTGTCAGGGTCGTAGAAAATGTTTTCTCCGTTTTTAAACAGGCTCTGGTTGACGTGCATTCCGCTACCGTTTACACCGAAGAATGGTTTAGGCATGAAGGTTGCCATGCATCCCATGTTGTCAGCTATTGCTTTTATTGCCTGTTTGAATGTTATAACAGCATCTGCTGTTTTGAGTGCTTTATCAAATTTAAAATCGATCTCATGCTGGCCGAATCCAACTTCGTGGTGGCTTACTTCCACATCGAAGTGTAATTCTTCAAGTCCAAGTACGAGTTCCCTTCTGATATCTGTTCCCTGGTCAACTGGTTCCACATCGAAGTAAACACCTTCATCTCCTGGAATGATGTTTCCCTCTGCGTCTTCACCTATTATGAAGAACTCTGGCTCTGGACCGACGTTGTACTCGTATCCCATTTTTTCTGCCTTTGCAAGGGCTTTTTTGAGTATGTACCTTGGGTCTCCCTCGAATGGGGTCATGTCAGGCCAGTGTATGTCACATATGAACCTGCAAACTCCCTTCTCTTCTGGCCTCCATGGGAGGGTTGAGAATGTGTCTGGGTCTGGTTTTATTACCAGATCACTTTCGTTGATGTCAACGAATCCTTCGACTGATGAACCGTCAAACAACAGTCCGTCTTTTAATATATCTTCAATATCCTCTGGTTTTGCCAGGGGGACCGCCATGTTCTTGGGGGTTCCGTGGATATCCACAAACTGCAGCCTTACAAACTTTGTGCCGCATCTTTCTATGTTCTCAATAACCTGTCCTATCTTATCTTGCATAGATTAATACCTCCATGATCAGTATACCGGAAATAAGTTTCCTTTTACTGATATATAAATCTTTTGAAAAGTCTGAGGGGAGTTTTTTAGAAGATTTAAAAAGAATTTAAATTTTATCTGCCACTATTTTTAAATAATAAATTTTTTAATAGCCTTAAATATTAAAAAAAGAGATTTAAAAGTTTTTAATATCTTAAAATTTTCTTGAAGAAGTTTTATTTAAAATTCAACCATTGTGAACGGTTCTTTCTTCATTAGGTCGAATATTAGCACGTTGGGTGCAGTTATGATGTTACCTTTACCAGTAATATTTTTAACTGCTTCAAAGGCTTGTAAACAACCTACAATATTAGGAACGGGACCTATTACTGGTGGAACATCCTTGTTGATCTTTCCAACAGATGTTACCACGTCTTCGGTCAGTTCCTTACCTGCAGATGGTAGTTTAAACGTATCCTCATAGGATTGACCTTCTGGGGTGAAGGTTGTTACCTGCCCCATGGTACCGTGGATTGCACCGTGGACAAAGGGTATTCCAAGTTCTACAGCTTTTCTGGTGGTCAATATTCTGGCCATTAGGTTGTCCAGAGCATCAACAACGATGTCGCTGCCTTCAACTATGTTTTGAACATTTTCAGGGGTGAGTTCCTGATTCAACGCTTCCACTTCAACGAAGGGGTTTATTGAGTTGATGGTTTCTTGAGTTACTTTGGCTTTTGGTTTGCCTATGCTTTCCATGCTGCTCATGAGCTGGCGGTTGATGTTTGAAAGATCAAAAACATCCTTGTCAATGATCCGGAGTTTTCCAGCCCCCATTCTTGCCAGCATCTCAATCACAGAGCCTCCTATACCTCCACAGCCTATTACTGTAATTTTTGAGTTTTTAAGTTTCAACTGTTCTTTTTTATTGAGTATGCCCTTTTGTCTGTCTATGATTTCCCAGTAATTTTCTTCAGGATATTTATCAAGCATAAAAACACCGTATTTAATTAATAAAACTTTTTTAAGAATTTTTAGAACTGATTTTCATTTAGAACTATCTTTTCATAATTTTCTTGAAGATTCTATTTTACGTACGTATTCAATGAATTTAAGGATTGGGGTGATAAACTATATATATGGAAATATATCACATTTCAATATATCAAAAATTGATATATACTTTGACGTATACGGGTTTAGTGAGGTGGATATATGAAGAGACTGTTCCATGGAGTGAAGGCTTACCTATCTGACTGGAGAAACTGGCTTATGCACACCATTGTAGGTATTTTAATCATTGTAATAGCACTATTTGCACCTGTAAGCGTATATCTGCGCCTTACATTTGTTGTTCTGGTTGTAGGATTCAATGTGTGGAGAATGAAGTACGCGCCTGATCTCTTCAGCAGGGTACTGAAAAAGTTCAGGGCTTCTGAATAGAGGTAGGGATTTCAATCCCTTTATTTGATTTTTTTGATGAAATGGAAGGTTAAGTGGTTTAAATTAATTTTAAATTAATCAAATTTAATCAACAGTTCTTAGCAATTTCGTTTAGTACTCCTTTAAAATTTTAGTACTTCTTTTAAAAATTTCTTTAAGAAATTAGTTCCAATAACAAAATAGTTTTTTTTCAATGAAAGTTTCAATGAAACGATCTCAAAAAAATAGGATGGATGGATTTGGGGTTCAACATCTACTTCTAATATCCATCTCAGAACCGTTTCTGCAGTAAAAACCATTTTCAAGGTTAAAATTTGAATATGCAGGACAATCCACACATATACATTCTTCAACCTCAGCTTCACAGTTACTTTCACCTAAAATACAGAAAAGTCCATCATTTGAATCTCCCATACATTCAGAATAACTTGGGCATGTTTTGCATGCACAGATCTTTTTCTTTTCAATTTCTATTAGGGATTCGCGCTGTTTTTCGGGCATTTTAGACATCTGGTCCAGTGCTTCTTCCAGTTTATCCATAATATTCCTCCTAATGCTTGGCTATCTTTAAGTCAGCGCTGGAATATAAATCCGCTGATCTGGAAACTTGAGGTCTGGTTTCCAATTTGAGAGTAGTATATATTCAGACCGTTTGGAAGTTCTATGGAGTTAACTCCCACAGCCTTTTTCACCTCCTGGTAGAATGAGGTTTGATTGCTCATTATCCAAACGATTCTGGTTGTTGAGGAGTTCATTGGCACATCCATGGTTGTTGCCTCTGATGTTGTGTAACTGTTGTTTTTACCGTGCCACATTGAAACGTTGCCTGTGATTCCAGAGTTTTCATCGTCGAATAGGTAGTAAACATCGTAACCTGGAAGGTAGTACATGGCCTTTCTCCAATTGAAACCCTCATCTTCACGGTTTATATCCCGTATAACAATTATAGTGCTTGAAGGGTCTGAATTGGAGATATTCAGTATGTTCTGGATATGTAATGCCGTATTTTTGTCGTTTGCGCTGATCTTTGCGTTGTTGTAGATGAGACCAACATCAACGTCGAACCATAATTCCTGGCTGGTTTCCATTTTATCTGTTGGTGTTTCCCAAGTGGCACCGTTGTGGATATCCCACGGATAAATGAAGTAAACTGTATTCAAGATGATGTAAATGGTAATTATTGAAACCAGAGCTTTTTTAGCCGATATTTCTGGAAATCTGATGTTTATGAATCGTGAGATCCTGTTAATGATGTAGGCCAGAATTACCATGAGTGCAGGTACGCACGTGAGGAGGTAACCCGGTTTCACAACGTAGATCAGGAGGTAAAAAGTGAATGCAGGGCCTGCCCATAAGAGAAAGAACAGTGTCAGTGGTTTCTTAAGGTGAAACATTAAATCGTTCTTTAAAGCATCTCTACGTTTGATTAAGAAGTATAAAACTGCTAAAAGGCCAATTACAGTTAATCCCAGAAGTGACCAGATTATGCATGCTCCGGAATTTAGTATCTGATGGCTGATACTGGCACCGAAGAGTATGGACGTGTAATCTGCAGCTGCAGATGTTGTTTTCAGGAGTTGAAGGTATTCATGAATTCCTCCAACTGAAAGGGCCGTGGGTATGAGCCAGGAGAGAATGGACAGTGTAAAGATGCCCATGCCCTTGATGACCTTGGTGAAGGAGGGTTTTGCATAGAGTATGCAGAGTATCCACAATGGAAGCATGAACTCAACGATATCAGTTCTGAAACCTCCGGCTAAACCCAGTACAACTGCTGAGATATAAATAAACCTTTCATCTCCCTTGAATAATTTGTAGCATGTGTAGCCAATTAAAATACTGAAGAAGGCTTCGAAGATGTAGATACTTGCAATTTCTCCGTAAAACCATATCAATGGGTTGAAGATGAAGAGTATGGAGCTTAGAATGCCCACTTTTCTTGAAAAGATTTCCTGTGTCATGAAGTACAGCAGCACTGCACTCATGGCAGTGAAGGTTATTGCCAGTGCTATCAGGCTGGTGTTTGCATCGTTGAACAACAGGTTAAAACCCCTTCCAAGGGCAACGTAGAAAATGTAACCTGGAGGATGGGGCTGCTGTTGGAGTATGTTGTAGTTGGAAAGGGCCATTGCATAGTTTACAGAGTCCCACTCATACAGAAATTTGCTCATGAACGGGATTCGTGTTATTACAACTGTTGTGATTAAAATCAGTGGAAACACAACGTCCCAGTTAATTTTTTTTGCCCCTGAACGGGCATATGATCTTGGCATTCAAAGGCTCCTGAAAAAATATTCATGGAATGGTTTGTTTTAACATCGCAGATGTATAATGATGCAAATTTTCATAATATCCTTTATGGGTCATTTATATACTTTTAGTAAGTTGCATTGCAATATTTAGTTAGTTTAAAACCAATTTTTGTATCTAATGTGTATAAAACGTTTAATTTATTATTTAAATTTAGTTATATACTTATTCAACTCTATTTTATTGGTTTGCAGGGCTTTTATCTGTTGATGATAAAAATATTTCCTTGAACTTTGCCCTGCATACTTATTTGTAACTCAATCTTTTCGCTGATCATTTCCCTTAAAATGGGTGAATGAGTTAATAAAAACTCATCCAAAAAACACCTATTCATGTCCCTCCGAGGACAGTTTCCTATCTCCATGAAATATTTAATAAGGCTTTTCCCAAATCTGTACCAAATGTAGCCCAATTATTGCCTTATTTCATAAAATAACTCTTAAAATTCTATATATTGTGGTGATTGTACCGTTTGAATTGAAATAACTTATTTTGAATGAAATTATTAGGAATATGTCCAATAAAATTGTTTAAATATCTTTTTATTTTTAATGAATTTAAGTGGTTATAATCCGTTTTAATGACACTAAATCAATTGAAAATAATCTTAGATAATTTATAATATTTTTTAATGTATTTTGAATTATAATACTCGTTTTAGGGCAGAACATGATAATATTTTCAATATTGGTATTACATAAGAAGTATTACATTTACATGGATTGGCACGGTAGTTTAATGATCTCTAAAAATAAAAAAAGAATTCAATGGCTTAAAAACCCATATTTTAACTTCAAACCATTGAAATAATGGAAAACAGCCGGCGTTCATTCAGATTACTTGGCAGTAAGTTTGTTAGTAAGGATTCCACTCCTTCACCTTTTTGAACTCAGGGAACTCTCCATAATCGTACTCATCGAACAACCTGCCCCACTCCGTTGCTTTGAACTTTTCTATGTTCTTTTTACCTGTTGTTGGGTACCATAGCTTGTCGTGGTAGAATCCTGAGGCGAAAATGAATGTCTTGAAGATGGGTGAGTTGAAGAGGAGGTGGTGCAACCACTTTATCTTCATGGTCTTCTTTCTAAGGCGTTGATCCCACTTGATTACCGGGCTCTTGTTCACGTGGAAACCGAAGTTCAATCCTTTAAGCTCATTATCGTCAAGACCCACAACTTCTATTTGATCCACATCCCCCATTCCAAGCCCCCTGTCATGGGCCATTTTAATGTAGTCTATCTTCAGTGGGTCGAAGCCCATTATCTTGGCTGCAAGGGCGTCCGCTGCAACCGGATCCGCACTTGCAAGTATGACGTTGCCTATGTAGGGGTCCATTGTACGTGGTCCTGCACCATCCCCGCACACGCACCCGTCCATGACTGTGAATATCCCTGGATGTATCTCCCTCTGGATTGCAAGGAGATCCACCAGTACCTCGTGGATCTTCTTATGGGCGTGGTGCCTGTACTTGGGTATCAGACCTCCGAAGGCGTTCTTCATGGAACCTGTGGTGGTTGTGTGGCCGTGGGTCTTCACGGTGGGGAAGTGTATGACGTCGTTGCCGTAGAACATCTCTGGAACCAGAACCTGGCCGAATATCTCATCCATAACCATCATCTCAGACTTCGGTTCGTAAACATTCCACTCAACATCTGTGAGGGGCTGGAATTCCCTTCCGTATTTTTCAAGGAGAGGCAGCCACTTATTGAAGTAGGCACCCTTCCAGGGGTGGGTTACAACGGTCTGGTTCTCCACTGCAACCACGTCCTGGAATCCGTCATCCTTGAGGGTTTTCAGGACACCTTCAAGCTGCCACGGTGGTGTGGAACATGCAGGGTAGAAGAGGGTCCATGAGAGGTTCAGCTTGAGTATGGTCTCATTCTCACGGGATACGGTCTTGTCGTACTCTGCCAGGTGCATGAGCTTTCTATAATCTTTTACAACTGTTTCAGGGGATGTTTTTAGAATTGAAACCTTGGAATCTATCTTTGTCATAAGATGTACCTCCTAATACTCTTGATATTCACTTTTTCCAACAATTTTTATTGATTGTTCATTAAATTCGCTTTTTTTATCAATAATTCATTAAATTCAATTATTTAACTAAATTAACATGTTTTACTCATTAATTTTTAATTTTATTATACATTTGTTGAAATTATATTTAATTAATCTTTTTTAAGGGGTTAATTTTAAATTTATTGATTATTTGCTTTTATAATAATATTTAAATAATTTTTAAGTGCTTGAGATTTATTTAAATTGTTCAATGATCAGTATCCTCCTTGTTCTCTTGAATGATCCCGGATTTTCCCAGGAGGTAAACAGCGAGGCCCAGAAATGTTCCATACCAGAGGGTTGCGAATCTGATGACGATGGCAACACCAACTGAAAGTGTGGCTGTGAGTCCGAAGAACTGGAGTAATCCTGATAGGGTTGCTTCAGCAACACCCAGACCGCCGGGTATCATGCTCAGCGCCCCTGCGAGGGATGCGAAGCTGAATGTGAAGGTTGAAACAACCATTCCCAGGTGATCACCGAAGCCAAGGATTGCAAGGTAAAGGGCCAGGCACTCCATGAACCAGGCCATCAATCCCAGAACCGTTGTCACTACCAGTTTTTTCGGGGTCAGTGTTTCCTTGAAGGTTTGGTGCATGCTCTCAACATCTTTGGAGTATTTTCCAGCCCTCTTCTCAAGCACACGTATCAACATGTTTGAAACAGCCTCTGATCTGACTGCAAGTACGAATACCCCAAAGAGGATTAGGATGGCCACTATGATGTAGGTACCCTGCCTGTAGTAAAGGATTCCAAGGAGTGAGAGAAACACAAGGGCAAATATATCAGTTAAACGGTCACTTATAACCACTGGCACAGTTTTACTCAAACTTTCACCATTTATATCCCTTATAATCCATCCCTTCCATATCTCACCAGCCTTGGCAGGGGTTATGGTCATTGAAAGCCCGCTTATGTAAACGAAGAGGTTGTCCCTCATATTCAGTTTCACACCAACTCCCCTGAGGAAGTAATCCCATCTAACGAATCTTATGAGATATCCAAGTGTTGTTAGGCCCAGAAGCAGGATTATGAACTTCCAGTCGAAGCTTTCAAGGGCAGTCAGCAGATCACCCAGATCAGCGTAAACCCCCATTACAACATAAACAACCACTGCGAATATCAGTATGAGCCAGAACCTGTTTTTCTCCATATTTTCAGCACCTTTGTAAGTCCTAAATTCATAATGGAAGATCTTTCACCAAAAACAGTGAAACTTCCCCTTTCAAATGCATCATGCAGATCATCATCTGTAGTAACCCCGGCCCTACCAACTTCATGGGCGAAGTGGGCATCGCTGCCACCTAAACTCTTCAAACCATATTTTTTTGCATATTCTGCTGCTGTTTCGTTGTAGCTTGTCCTGAAACAGCGGGAGTTGAAGGTTTCAATGCAGTCCACGAGTTTTGCATCTTCTTTTCCGGGTGTGGTTCCGTTTCCACGTAGTTCATCGAAGGGGTGTGGGAGTACCACAGTACCACTTTGATCTCTGATCTCCTCGATGACATCAATAAAATTCCTTGAAACGATTTCTTCAGACAAGAAGAGGCCTATAACCTCTCCGCGGTCTGTTGCGATTTCTGATCCAACAACGACCTCAAAGTTTTCAGTTTCAAACTCTTTGGCCTTCAAGCCGCCTTCAAGGGTGTTGTGATCAGTTACGGCTATTCCTACGAGTCCCTTTTTAACGGCGGTCTTTACCAGAGTTTCAGGTTCCATCCATCCATCTCTGGAGTACTTGGAGTGGGTATGAAGGTCGTATATCATTCAAAAGAGCCTCCTATGATATTGTTGCACTTGGGGTAAGGATTGCACTTTTTGAGACAAGGGGTTGAGGATTTTAGGTTCATTTTAAAACTCCTGTAAATCCCAACTTATTGAAGTAAAGCACTCCAATCACCAGCACAACCCATAGGGTCATGCTAATAACCATTCCACTGTCCCTGAATATCATCTCAGGTTCTCCCCCCATTCCATCATTGTGCACCAGGAACAGGTAACGGAACACTCCATAGAACGCCAGAGGTATTGTGAGCATTATGTAAATATTCTGAGCAAAGAAGGTGTAGAGGGAGTAGGACATTACAAGGGCAGCAGTGGTTATGTTGGTCATCTGGTCCAGCATCTCCCTGGAGTAACCCTCCAGGATTTTACGGTGGCTTCCTGCTTTGTCTTTGAGTAAAATAAGTTCATGCCTCCGTTTAACTAGGGCCAGGAAGAGGGCCATGAGGAAAGTACAGATTATGAGCCATGGTGACACGAAGACTCCTATGGCAACACAGCCTGCAACTGCCCTGAGAACGAACCCTGTTGAGATAACCAGTATGTCCACGAGGATCACTTCCTTCAAGAACAGGGAGTAGATCAGTATCAGGCCGAAAAAGGCGATTGAAACCAGAAGGAGTGAAACGTTCACTGTGAAGGCCAGTAACAATGCAGCTACCACTGCAATACCTGAAAATAGGAGTGCATGTGAAGTTTTCAGCCTTCCAGATGCAAGGGGACGTTTGCATTTTTTGGGGTGGTTACGATCCTTCTCAACATCCAGACAATCGTTTATTATGTAGATGCTTCCAGAAAGTAAGCAAAACGTTACAAACGCTGAAATAACGTTTATCCATAAGTTAAAATTTAGAAGATTTAATGAAAATACGATCCCAATGAATATAACTAAGTTTTTGTACCATTGTTTGGGACGCATCGATATCAGTATGTCCTTAAACATTTCATCACCTATCCGGTTTTTTAGTCCCAGTATCAATTCCTTTGATACATTTCGGAGGTTACATGTGAATAGGTGTTGAATTAATGATACGACTGGATTTCTTTAGGAGGTTGCTTATAAAGTTTTGGTCATGGATGTTTAAGGAAAGGGATTTTAAGGTATTCAACCTTTGTTACCATATTCCTTTTTTAAATTCAACATCCATTTTTTTTTAAACGATTTTTAAAACGGTGAATCACAAGTTTAAAGACTTAAAAAATAAATATACATGGATTCAATAGACTAAATCTAAAAAAGGTAAAAAAATAAAAGGTTATTCGGTTACATGGGGATAAAAATCTAATAGAACCTCAAACCCTCTCATAAGTCGTGGTCCTCTCCACAGGCATGCGTCCGATAGCTTCAATCACTTCAACTATTTTCTCTCGGGGCATGTACTCTCCGTAGGATGCACCTGCAGCCACAGATATCTTATCCTCCATCATGGTACCTCCAAAGTCGTTGGCACCGCAGCAAAGGGCTATTTGGGTGGTTCTGAGCCCGAGCTTCACCCATGAAACCTGGATGTTAGGCATGTCCCTGCCCATTATTATCCTTGAAATGGCGTGGATCTTGAGATCGTCCATTCCACTTGCACCAAGTGTGTCCTGGCCCAGGTTGTTGTTGAGGCCCAGGAAGGTCATGGGCACGAGTTCTGTGAAGCCATGGGTTTCGCGCTGTATATCCCTGAGTATCATGAGGTGATCTATACGGTCCTCCCAGGTCTCAACGCTTCCGTACATGATGGTTGAGGTGGTTGGAATGCCCAGCTTATGGGCTTCCTTAATTATGTCCACCCATTCCTGCGTTGAAACCTTTTTGGGGCATATCTTTTCTCTGACAGAGTCCACGAGTATCTCTGCAGATGCTCCTGTCATGGTGTCCATACCTGCCTCTTTAAGAGCCTTAAGGGCTTCAAAGGTGGTCATATCAGAGACTTTGGCTGTGTGGTAGATCTCCACTGGGGACAGTGCATGGAGGCAGATGTCGTACTTGGATTTTATGGCTTTTATAATGTTGCAGTAGTAATCCACGGTCATGTGGGGCATAACACCGCCGAATAGGCAGATTTCAGTTGCTCCGATGGTCTGGGACTGACCAACACTCTCAACTATCTCATCAACACTCATTTCATAGCCTATATGGTCTCTGAATGAGCAAAATTCACACTCTATCATACAGTGGTCTGTGATGTCTATGGCCTTGTTTGCCACGAATGTGACCTCATCACCCACTATCTCCTTTCTTAGTCTGTCTGCAACCTCGAACAGCTGGAATGGATTTGCATCAACCAGCTTTAAAGCGTCTTCCTTTGTTATGTCTCCCTCAAGTGAACGTTCGTAGATATCCTCCATTAAAGAAACCTCCATTACCATGCAAAACCCTTTTAAAAACCTTTTAATTCAAAAAAGGATAAAATACTCCTTATTTTATTTAATTGATAAACTTGAAGCAGTATACGGATTTTTAAACATTTATCTATAATTTTCCATCAACGGTCTTAAAGTTTTTCATTTCATTTCCTGGTTTTCGCAGATGTGGGTGGTGTTTCAGTTAAGTTTCAATTAAATATTAAAAAAGGATATAACGTTATGATGTTGGTTTAAATTGTGAATAAGATTTTTAGGAATGTTGAAGCACTTGAAAAATAGTTTAGGAAAAATAGTTTAAAATAAAAATAAAGTTTCATGGAATTTTCGAGGCCTTCAAAAATTGTTTGAAGTGCCGGGGGCGGGATTCGAACCCGCGGCCTCACGGTATCCCAGGAAAAAGTCAGAGCACTTGCTTAATACCCTATGAGCCGTGCGCTCTAACCAACTGAGCCACCCCGGCGTGGCTTATATGCTGTTAGATTTCATCTAACTTATACTTTTCTATTCACATTCTTACTTAAAAAGGTTTTTATGAACTTTTCACATAATTTCTATTATTTTATGGGTATTCATGGCCTGAAATCCATTTATTTTCATAATACCCTGTAAAACATTATATAGTACTTTTTCATATAACTTTTAATACACTATATTGTTAATACATTGTAAATTAATTAATTGAAACCAAAGATCATCCATTAAGGCACGTCTTTTTTTGATTAATACCTCATTTTTAAAAGCTTTTCATGATCTATGGGGAATCAGCACTCACAAAATAGCAATGGTCATTAGTTAGGGTTAATCAGTACTTTTCCAGGATAGATCTCAAAAAAGGTCTTAAAAAGGGATAAACATCAAAAAGAATAAAAATTAAGATAGTTCCTGTGCCAATGATTTCAGTCTTCAAGACCTGCAAGGGCCCTTATAAGGCTGCTTTGGGTTATGAGGCCCACAAGATTTCCATTTTCAACAACAGGAATTCTCTGATATCCTTTATCTGCCATAACTTTTGTTATATCCTTTATGGGTGTTTCAGGCTCTGCAACGTAGAGTTCCTTGCTCATGAGGTCGTTCACCTTGAGTCCAAGTGCTTCTCCCCCTGCAAGCAGAACATCCCTGTGGGTTATAATTCCTACAAGACGTTTTTCATCCACCACTGGGAGTCCTCCAACGTTGCAGCGCATCATTTTGAGCTTTGCTGCAGCTACAAGGTCTGTGGGGCTTGTTACATGCACTTCTCTGATCATGATGTCCTTGGCACTTAGGTTTCCTATCATGTTTTATATTCTGTTGCCCAGAATATTTAAATCTGGAGGATTCAACAAATCCAACACCTTTGAATGGGTCATATGAGTCTTCAAATCTTCTTTAGATGAAACTATCTTTTAGATGAATCTAACTCATCCTGTATCTTTAACCTCTTCCCTGTAGGCTAGGTAGGCAGAGTAGGTCACTCCAAGTATAAGGGGGCCAATGAAAAGTCCGGGAATACCCAGTGTAACTGCTCCGAATATGAATCCCAGGAGAAATACAAGGGGATGAACCTCGGAGTAGTTGACAGAGAGCTTTGGTCGGATGTACATGTCGGTGGTTGTTTCGATGATCCAACCAAAGAATATAACAAGAACTCCGGTGGTAACGTCTCCTGTGAGGATGCTGAACAGACCTAGAACTCCGTAAACTATCCACGGCCCGATTATGGGTATGAATTCAGATAGTCCACTGAGTATACCCAGAAGAAGTATGTATGGATATCCAAGGAAGTAGTAAAGTACCATGGAGAGCAGTCCCAGGATGATTGCGGGGATAACGTTACCAACAACTATGCTCTTCATGATGTCATCGGTGCTGTGGATTATTCTGCGGTAAAATCCCTTGTCTTCTGCTGGAACAATGTCTTTGATGTAACGAATTACCTTGTCACCATCCTTTGCAAAGTAGAATGTTGAAAAGAGGAGTATCAGTATCTGCATGGCCAGTGTTGGTAGAAATTCAAGGAGAATGATGATCTGGTTTACGAGGTAGGAAATGAGTTTCTCTGCAATGGCTGTGATGTTGGAGATGAACAGATTTGCAAGGCTGTTAAGGCTGTCTGAATTTTGAGCTGTTGCTAAACCGGATTTTATGTTCAGTGCGGTTGCAGTTGCAGTTGATGTTGCACTTGCTGATGAATGGGGGATGGAACCGAAAACTTGAATTGCAGCTGCCAATATTTGGACTGCAGTTACGTAGAGCAGGGCAACGATTGGGGCTGCAAGGATTATCATCCCAATGATGATTGCAAGGGTTTCGTACTTCACGAAGGGTTTGATCCTCTTGGCGATTGGCCGTACGTAATAGGCTAGAATTGCCCCTAAAGCCACAACTGACAGAATTGGAATTAAAATCCCAAATGAAAGCAGTGTGAGGAGGATAATAATGGGAAAAATGGTTGAAATCGATAATTTTTTAATATTTAACACGTAAAACACCTTTTTATTATTAATAATTCATTACATTATTTTTTTTAATTGCGGTTATAACTTTTTAATAAATGACCTGAGTCCTGTAACTTGTAAATCATGTAACTTATAAGATGTAAACTGGCCAATGTTGCTTAGTTCATCTGATTCTAATGACATCAGTGAAGATGACCTGTATAGTAAAGTCTCATAAAAAAGGGAATAAAAAGGGAAGTTACAAAGGAATAAAAGATGTGTTTCACAAGTTATATTCTTCTTTTTTAGTAAAAATTTAATATAAAAGTGAAGGATTCTGATCATCCTCTTTTTCTACTGCTTTTGCACCTTCAAGGGATTCACAGGCTTCCATCACATCATCAACAAGCAGGTCGATCATGTCTCTGCCGAAGTTTTCCTTCACAACCATCCTCATGACTGCAACATCCTCAGCATTCTCAGGGAGTGTGTATGCAGGAACGATCCAGCCTTTCTGTCTCAGTTTCTCTGAAAGCTGGAAAACCGTGAATTCTTCATCCTTCAAACTCACTGTTACAAGTGGGAACATCCCCTCCTTGTTGATGATCTCAAATTTGCCTGAATCCTCAAGTTTTCTGGCGAGGTACTGGCTGTTACTCATCATGTTCTCCATTATGTCGGTGTAACCACTTTTTCCAAGTCTTATTAAGTTGTAGTACTGGGCTATTATTGTGCTGCTTCCCTTGGAGAAGTTCAGGGAGTAATTTGGCATCAAACCTCCCAGGTAATTCACCTTGAATATGAGTTCCTCAGGAAGGTCTGTTTTATCCTTGAATATGAGCCAGCCTACTCCAGGATACACGAGACCGTACTTGTGCCCGGAAACGTTGATGGATCGAACCTGTTCGAGTCTGAAATCCCATTCCAGTTCAGGATAGAGGAAGGGCGCCACAAAACCTCCACTGGCACCATCAACATGTATTGGTATGTCCCACCCCTTTTCCTTTTTAATATCCATCAAAAGATCGTTTATCTCTTTTATAGGGTCCATCTGGCCTGTGAAGGTTGTTCCAAGAACCGCACCAACGCATATGGTATTTTCATCTATTTCCTCTGCCACCTTATCCACTGTGACTGTGTAGGTGTCCCTTTCAAGGGGTATGAGCTTCAGATCAACATCGAAGTAAAGTGCAAACTTCTCCCAGACTGTGTGAACATCTGCACCCATAACTATGTTGGGTTTGTCGAAGGGTTTCCCCTCTTCCTGTCTTCTTTTCTTCCATGTCCATTTATGGGCCAGAAGTCCGAGCATTATGGCCTCAGACGAGCCTATGGTTCCTGTCCCCACGGAATGACACTCCTTTGGGGCATTGAAAAGCCTGGCCAGCATGTTAACAACCCTCTCCTGTATCTTCTCAGTCTGAGGATACTCGTCGTTGTCAACGAAGTTTTTATCCATACTCTCCATTATGAGCTTGTCAGCCTCAGGCTCCATCCAGGTTGTCACAAAACTCGCCAGGTTCAGGGCAGGATTCCCATCCAGGTTCAGTTCATCGTGTATCAGTTGATACGCAGCCCTTGCAGGCATTTCATCCTCTGGCATAACGTACTTTGGAATGCTTTCAGTGAAGTACCTACTTCCATAGGTGCTGGTCACTTCCTTCTCAGACACCTTCATTTTCTCCAAATTTTTCTTTCCAGATAACGTATTTAACCCCTCCATTTCACGATTTCTTTAAACTGTTTTATTAACCAATTCAATTTCTTTAAACCTGTTAATTCAAATATTCCTTTAAACTCAATTTAAATCCCTTAACAAACTTTTAAATTCTAATTTCTCTTGAACCTCATATTTTATTAAATCATTTCCATTGGATTATTATTTTATTACAGTTCCAATTATAAATTTTTGAAGTAATCCTGAATAGGGGGAGGAATTTAACATCTTATCTGGAACTAAAAAATAATATTTAATAATAAAATTACAAAAAAAAGATTAATATCATACATTGTGAAATGTAAACCTGTAAAAATACTAAAAAACTTCTAAAACCCATTAAAAAAGAGTTAGGATTATTTGATAGGATCAGTTGTGAGTTTCAGTGAAACATCCACCTTCACGATTCAACTCTTTCAATGGAATAAGTTGATATATGAATCTGGGTATACCATTAAATGAATAGAAGGAATCATCAAATAATACTATTGTATTGTTAATTATGCTCATACTGGGCATTCATGATTTTTTAGGATGGATCTATTTTAGTGATTTGACTAAACTTCGTCTTAATAATCTTTCAATATCAAAACGAGGGATCGAAAAGTGACTCAGATGCAAGAGGCCAGGAAAGGCCGAATTACAGATGAAATGAAAGCAGTGGCTGAAAACGAGGGTATAAGTGTCCAGAAAATTGTCGAAGGACTGGCAAACGGCCGTATTGTTATTCCAAAAAATGTCAATGGCAGAAGCAGGCCAATGGGTGTGGGAAAGGGCCTCAAAACCAAGATCAACGCCAACCTTGGATCCTCCTCCGAGCTTGAGAAGGTTAAATGGGAAGTTGAAAAGGCAAAAACAGCAGTTAAATATGGTGCTGATACTATAATGGACTTAAGTACAGGTCCTGGGCTTGAAACTGTCCGTGAAGCCATAATGGATGTTGTTGATGTGCCAATAGGAACCGTACCTGTTTACGAGGCAGCAGTCACAGCTTCAAAGAGTAAAGGTGCAGTCATCAACATGGATGAGGATGACATGTTCAATGCCATTGAAAACCAGGCCAGGGCAGGTGTGGACTTCATAACTGTTCACTGTGGAATAACCCGAGAAACAGTTGAGAAGGTCAAAGCATCCAACAGGATAATGGGAATTGTGAGCAGGGGAGGATCATTCCTTGCAGCATGGATACTGCAGAACCAGGAAGAAAACCCCCTCTACAGCAGCTACGATTATCTCCTTGAGGTTGCAGCAGAGTACGATGTCACACTGAGCCTGGGGGATGGTTTGAGGCCGGGGTGTCTTCACGATGCCTCTGACGCGCCCCAGATCCAGGAACTCGTAACACTTGGAGGACTGGTTGACAGGGCAAGGGATGCAGGAGTTCAAGTAATGGTAGAAGGACCAGGACATGTTCCAATAAACCAGATCCAGGCAAACATGCAAATACAAAAGACAGTGTGCAAGGAAGCACCATTCTACGTGCTCGGACCACTTGTAACAGACCTTGCACCAGGGTACGACCATATAACATCTGCCATAGGTGGGGCAATTGCAGCATCCTCTGGTGCGGACTTCCTGTGCTACGTCACACCTTCAGAGCACCTTGCAATACCCAACGTCGACGATGTCAGGGAGGGGGTCATAGCTTCGAGGATAGCTGCAGAAGCTGCAGACATAGCCAAGGGAGTTAAGGGTTCATGGGAACGTGAAGTTGAAATGGCACATGCCAGAAGGGATTTCGACTGGGAAAAACAGTTTGGACTTGCCTTTGATGGGGAAAAGGCCAGAAAATGTAGGCAGAGAAAGCCATCCCCTGAGGAGGACATGTGCACCATGTGCGGAGACTTCTGCGCCATAAGGATCGTTAGAGACAACTTTTAAAAACATTTGAATTTAAGGGTTCAAGAACTTTTATAATATCTTTAAATCTATATGTCCCATTTCACATGACTTTATTTTTATTTTTACTCATTTTAATTCAGTATTATAACCAATCCTCCAGTGTTGTGTTTTAATTTTTGAACCATCCCTTAATAAAATTGATATCATAACTATTAATAGATGCTTTTACATAGGTAAAGTGATTGTTTAAAAAAATCTAAAATCTTTCAGGAGGCCAAAAATGCCAATGCAACACGTGGATGGTGAAAATAAAGGAAAATTTGTTCTTTATGCTTTAAGCACATGTGGATGGTGTAAAAAGACCAGAATGCTGCTTGAAGACCTTGGAGTGGAGTACAACTATATATACGTTGATCTTGAAGAGGGAGAGGAACGTTCCAATGCAGTGGAAGAGATCAAAAAATGGAACTCACAGCTCTCATTCCCAACCCTCATCATCAACGATGAACGATGTATAGTGGGCTTCGATGAGGAGGGAATAAGGGAGGCAGCAGGATGAGTCCTGAAGAGGTTTCTGATGCAGAGGTTGATGCATTCTACACCAAGGTTAAAGAGGATGCTGAAGCCTACGGCTACCACCTCAACCCAGACGTTGAATTTGCAAAGGAGCTCTTGAAGAACATACTCGTGAATGAGAAGAGGTACGGCTACGGGGCGTGTCCATGCCGCCTTGCATCTGGAAAGAAGGAGGACGACCTAGATCTCATCTGCCCATGCGACTACAGGGATCCTGACCTCAACGAGTACGGGGCCTGCTACTGTGGACTCTACGTTACAAAGGAAATACTTGAGGGCGAGAAAAAGCTTACATCAATTCCTGAAAGACGTCCAGGGCCTGAAGAAAGAGTGAGGATGAAATCAACACCTTTCAATGCACTCTTAACCCCTTCATTGCCTGTTTGGAGGTGTAAAGTTTGTGGTTATCTCTGTGCAAGGGAAGAACCACCAGAATCCTGTCCAATATGTAAGGTTGGGAAGGAACGCTTCGAAAGGTTCATGTGAATTAAAATAGGAATTAATTCCTCTAAAACATTTAAACACTTTAAAATTCATTTTTTTTTAATTAACCCTATTTTAGAGGGAATTTTTACTTTTTAATTCTCCTTTCAAAGTTTAAATACTTGTTTCAATCAAGTAATATAACGATGTTATTTAGAAGCTTCAGATCCTAAACAGAACATTTATAATTAATAATAATTACTATTACTACTATTAATAATACTGAACATCAGTTATGGTGGGGCTAAATAACTGGTAAATAGGGACTACCAATTTAGGGGATAGAATGAATATCAATGATATGTTTGAACTTTATGAAGATATTAAAACTGATATGAAGTTTTTTACAAGTTCTGATGTTAGAATAAAGATATTGATGAGCTTAAATGATGGTCCTAAAAATCTTGCGGATCTTCGAAACGATATCCACCTCAGCTCATCAACCATACTCCATGGAATGAGCCAGCTTCAGGGAAAAAACATTATACTGAGGGATTCAGGTAATTATTGTCTCTCACAGTTGGGAAAAATGGCTGTGAACAAACTTGTGGATATGATGGAGACCATCAATACAATAAAGACCTGTAAGGACCTATTTCTGAATCATGAAGTGGACTGCATACCCAGGAACCTAATCAAGGATATTGGATACCTGAATAACTCCACAGTTGTAACATCCACAACAACCGATGTAATGAAACCTCACAGGGTTCTTTCAGAGCTTCTAAGGGATACAAGCAACATAAAATTTCTTTCACCAGTGTTTTACCCTAAAAATGCTGAGATGTTCATCAGAACCATTGAAAGGAATGGAGAACTTGATTTGGTAGTTACTTCAGCTGTTATGGATAAAATGGAGGAAACCATAGGCACAGAAAAACTCCAAAAATCTATTGCTTCAGGTAATGGGAGTCTAAGAATTGCAGGTAATGATTTAAAGATTTCACTTACCTTAGGTGATGAATTCCTTGCAATGGGCCTATTTTCAACCGATGGATCCTACGACATCAATGTGTTCTTGATCAGCAAGGATGAGGAAGCTATTTCATGGGGTGAAAGACTTTTTAAACATTACAAATACATATACGAAGAATTTAATATTTGAAATGTTATGTTTTCAAGATGATTTCTAATTTGAAGTACTGAAAAAAAATAACCGTTTAACTTTATTCTTCATATTTAGGATACTATAATAGAATTAGGATATGCTAAAAATAATTTTAAGATATTGAAAATCCTGTATTGAATGAAGATTTTTTATAGCTGATTTTTGATAATGATACTATAAATCACAATGGATTTTTTTAACTCACAATCTATTGTTAAATCGCGATGGATGTGCACTGAGGGATGGTCATGATCATGAATTCAAAGGATGGAATGAGGTACATGGAGCTTGTGGATGTCTACGAGAAGCTGGACTCCACAACCAAGAGGCTTGAAAAAACCACCATACTTGCTGATTTTTTCAGGAAAATAGGGGGAGAAGATCCGGAACTTCTCCCAGTTGTTACACTGTTATCCCTTGGAAGGGTTTTCCCAACCTGGAGTGAGGAGGAACTTGGAATAGCATCAAAACTCCTTATGAATGCGATGGCACTGGTTGCAGGGGTTAGGCCTGAGGATGTTGAGGACATGATGAGGGATGCAGGAGATATTGGAACTGCTGCAGAACTACTTCTTGGTAAAAAAAAGCAGGCAACATTTTTCACAGTCCCCCTGACCATCCAGAAGGTTCACAGCAACCTCATGAAGATAGCAGATATCTCAGGAAACAGGTCCCAGTACAAGAAGATGGAGATATTGAGGGAACTCTTCTCATCTGCATCCCCTGAGGAGGCCAAGTACATCACAAGAACGGTGCTTGAAGAGCTCAGGGTTGGAGTGGGTGAGGGAACCATCAAGGATGCCATTGCAGAAGCTTTCTCAGTTGAGAAAGGGGTAGTTGAAAGGGCGCACATGCTCACAAATGATCTTGGTCTTGTTTCAGAGGTTGCAAAGGAAGAAGGTGTTGAAGGACTTAAAGAACTCAGCCTAAAACCTGGAAAACCAGTCAAGCCAATGCTTGCACAGCTCTCGCCTGGGATCAGGGAGAGTGTTGAGGAAATGGGTTGGGCTCTCTGTGAAACCAAGTACGACGGTATAAGGGTTCAGATACACAGATCAGGGGATGAAGTTAATATATTCACCCGGAGACTTGAGAACATCTCCAACGCAGTTCCTGAAATCATTGAGTACATAGAAGAAGCATTGCCTCATGAGGATTTCATTGTTGAAGGTGAAATAATAGTTACAAAGGATGGTAAACCCATATCTTTCCAGTACATACTCCAAAGGGTCCGAAGGAAGTACGAAATCGAGAAGATGCGTGAACAAGTGCCACTGAAGCTCTACCTCTTCGATGTACTTTACTACGAGGGCCCTCAGATAGACACTCCCTTCGAGGACAGGCGTAAGATACTTGAATCTATGGTTGATGTAATGGAAGACAAGCTCCAACTTTCCAATCAGGTGAAGGCCACACCTGAGGATATCTGGAGGGCTGAAGATCTCTTCACAGAATCACTGAAGGGGGGACATGAGGGTATAATGATCAAGGATCCCCATGCACCCTACATGCCGGGCATCCGAGGCAAGAAAATGCTCAAACGAAAGGCAGAACCTGAAACCCTTGATCTGGTGGTTGTTGGTGGAACCTACGGTAAAGGTAAACGAGCTCACTTCATAGGTTCATATCTGCTGGCAGTTCAGGATGAAAACAACGAACTGAAGACCATTGCACATGCAGCAACTGGCCTGGACGATCAGATGCTCCTGGAACTATCTGAGATGGTTGAACCGTTAATAACCAAGAAAACAGGCAGAAGGGTGGAGATAGTTCCATCCATCATCCTTGAGATTGCCTACAGTGAGATCGTTAAGAGTCCAGAGTACGAGAGCGGATACTCCTTGAGGTTCCCTGTTGTTAAAAGGGTAAGGGAAGATATAAGTATTGAAGATATTGATACGGTGGAACGTATTGAATTGATGTTTAAAGATGTTCAAACGCTTTAAATCATTTGTATCTGATACGTTACGCCATGTGAGAAAGTATTTAAGAGGTAAGGTTCTTGGGGTTGAAAGGCACCTATTGGTGGAATTCTTTGATTTTTTACTTTTTTTAACTTATTATTAGATATATACTCTTTTTTTAAGTTTTAAGAAGTTTTAACTGGATAGTTTATCCCACAAATTTTTATATTATTAAATATAATTTTAATATTACTAAAGCTTTGATTAGGTTATCTCAATTTATTTGAGCTTGATATAATATGTATCATCACCATGTTACCTAAAATTATTTTTAATCTATTTTTTGAGTTTATTTTCTTAAAAAAATCCTCTGCAGGTTGATGTTGATCCATATAAAAGAAATTGAAAATTGGGGATGGATAATTTTAAGTGTGATATTGGCCAAAGTGTAGGCTGTATCATGGGAAATAAGCGAAATTTTGGCCCTGCTAAAATCAGACTATTTTAGGATTGAAATA
>ENA-UOOE01000770-UOOE01000770.1-fermentation-metagenome-genome-assembly--contig:-NODE-770-length-29567-cov-4.050861_pt1 | contig 29567 bp, 27 predicted proteins | sample MGYA00245776_ERZ724021 | MGnify/ENA primary metagenome ERZ724021 (study PRJEB28704, sample SAMN03018321) | fermentation metagenome | biome: anthropogenic terrestrial biome; feature: soil; material... | reverse complement strand
GATGATTATACTACTTTGAAGTCATGCAGCAACACTTTGGTTTATCCTTCTCAAAAATAATAATTTTTATACAATATTTGACTTGTTAGAAAATATATATATATAAATCAAATATAGCTGACCTTCTTTGAAAACTAAATAATTTAGCCATCAAATTATTCATCAAAACTTTAACTTAAATCAGTTTATAAAACCATTGCAATAATAGTCACTAAACTAAATGCTCCTTAAAAAAGAACAGGTTTAGGCCCGTTCTTCTTTTAATTACTAATTCTATCTTATTAATTGTTAGCAGGAAGAGAATGGCGGCCATAAATGACTTTAAGATTAGTTATATTCCATTCAATATCCCACTTTAAGTAATCAGGTGATTCAGCACCAAGGAAGACCACTAGATCAGTGCAATTGTAGAAAATACCAATACTTTAATATTCAACGGTAGAAGGAATAAAGATCTCATTAAGTTTGCAGTCTTCGAAAGCATATGGGCTGATACTAGCAAATTTAGTGGGGACCGAATAGGTATCACTGGTTTTACCTAACGGGTAAAGTTGTAAGCTAGGAACATCTAGGAAGATATTACCTAAGACGCCATCGATATCAAAAAGTGTTTCATTATCATCAGCAACATTGATGTTGATTAAGTTGGTGCATTTATAGAAGGAATATTGTCCCACCTGACTAGTAGCTTTAGGGATATTCACTTCGGTCAAAGCCTTAGTTTCAGCAAAAGCAGAAGTTCCGATTGAATCGACAGGATCAGGAACAGTAAAGGAAGTAGCAGTTAAACCGGAGGGATAAGCTAATAAAACAGTAGTAGTCTCATCATCAACAGTATTTATTGAACAAAGAATTCCGTCAGTTGACTTAAAGAGGGTATTATCAGCTGAGACATTAATAGAAGTAAGCTTGGATGCTCCATCAAAGACATGATAATCTGAAAGACCTATTGAAGTAACAGTTGAAGGAATCGTAATTGAAGTTAAAGAGGAATGATAGAAGGCATAATCTGAAATGGAAACTGTATTATCAGAAACGGTATAGTTTCCAGTCTTACCTGAAGGATAGAACAATAAAGTTAATTCCTTACTGGCTTCATCAATTGAATATAAGCCGCTATCTACTAACTCATAAGCAGTACATCCAGTTCCTAAAGCAATATCGGTAAGAGCATCACAGCTCACAAAATCGTTATTGCCTAAAGTAATATCAGAAGGAAGACTAAGTGAAGCTAAAGAGGTGCAGTAACCAAAAGAATAGTCTCCTAAAGTGATACTAGAGGGCAATACAAGAGAACTAAGTTTGGAGCAATGTAAGAAAGCATAGCTATCAATATTAGTAAGAGTGCTAGGAAGAGAAATAGTAGCTAAAGAAAAGCAGTAAGAGAAAGCATATTGGCCAATAGTATCGATGGATAAACCTAAATCAAGATCAGCAAGCTTATAGCAATTGGCAAAGCAAAGCTAGCAATCCAGATACTAGTAATTGTCTCAGCCAAAGAAACACTAGTTAAAGAAGTACAGTTAAGGAAGACATAAGGATTAATAGTTTCAATGTTAGCTTCTAAAGAAACTGTTTCTAAGTTGCTAGCACCGGAAAAGGCCCCAATTCCCAAATAAGAAACACTTTTAGGAATAGTGACATTTTTGATCGTCTCATTGTTATAGAAAGCATAATCGGCAATGCCCTTAATCTGATTGTTAGAAGCTGAAGATGGAATAGTCAAAGTAGAAGCTGAGCCACTGTAGCCTGTAACAATAGCAGATGTTCCTTCATCTGTAGAATAGGAAACAATCTCAAAGCCATCATCATTGGTGCTTTTAACGGCATCAAAGTAATAGGAGCAATTAGAGAAGTTCCAATCATTGTCAAAGCCGTCTTGAATCTCGCTAGCTTCAAAATAGATATTCAGAAGGTTGCAGAAAGCGAATGCATGAGCACCAATAGTTGTTACTGATTCAGGAACAATAAGGCTTCTTAAGCTAGTGCAGAAATAGAAAGCATTATTACTGATAGTAGTTAAAGAAGCAGGTAAAACAACCGCGGCTATTTTATCGCAGTAAAAGAAGGCAAATTCAGCTATTGAAGTTACCATGTTAGGAATACTAACCACACCTGACTTTCCAGCCGGACAGGCAAGAAGAGTAGTAAAGTCTTTGTTATAAAGTATTCCGTCTTTCGAAGCATAGTTTTTATTATCGGCGACAACATCAATTTCTTTCAAAGAGTCGCAGTTATCAAAAACAGAGGTGCCAATAAAAGTGACATTCTTAGGAATGGTTATAGTTTCTAATGATTGACAGGAAGAAAAGGCCCCTTCCCCCAATAGAGGTTAACGAATCAGGTAAGGAAATTGAAGTTAACTCCTGACAAGAATAGAAAGCATTATTACCAATCGAAAGAATACTATCCTGAACTTTTACAGCTACTAAATCGCTTGCTAAAAAGAAGGCTTCATCAGCAATGGAAGTCACTGGAAGATCATCATAGGTTCTTAAAATAATAGTAGCTGGTTTTATGGTATCTTCATCATATCCAGTTACTGAATAAACATTTTTTTCTTCATATAAAGTGTAAGTAACACCCCGTATCCGAATAATTATAGGAAACATCATATAGAGCAAATGTTTCAAAGCTTTCTTTGACGTCAGTTAAATCGTGATCCCAGCCATGGAAAGTATAATTGAACTCAGTACCAGTCTTAGTAGGTGTGGAGCCAGAATAGCTAGCGGTTTCACCTTCTTTGACTGTGACTTTCTCTAGAAGAGTATAATCATAGTTCATAAAGGTAATGGTATATTCTTCCTTAGTCTCACTTGTGCTAGATGAAGTGACTGGAGAAGAAGAATTATCAGCCTTCTTGCAACTTCCTAATGAGAAGATTAAAGACAGACCAATAAGAGCAAAAAAAAAGTAGAAGACTTTTTCTTTGATAGCATAATTTTTTTCCTTTCAGATAGTTTTAACATCAAAGTTTCAAATAATTGCTTACTTAAACAATAACTAACATAATACAAATAAAAACAAAATCAACCTTTATATTTAAATTTAAAGGTCTACTAAAAAGCTATGAAAGAAAATATAATTCTAAATATCATTAAATGTATTTACAATTAAGAAGCTTCACTTATTAACACTTGCATTATATTTAAAAATTTGCTTTATCTATTAAGTATCAGTTCTTAAATTAAATTAATCTATTTTTCTAAAGCAGGCACTACAAATTCTACTGAGGAAGGCAGGATAGAAACACTTAACTTTTTATCCTTAAAAACCTCACCATCAATTGCATAAGCTAGTTTCTTATTTGATTCCAATTCAACAGTTTTGCCCCTTACATATGTGACTGTCTTACTTAGTTTAGGATTGTTAACATGTTTACCGGCTTTGAAGACTTTAACTAGAGGTGCCGCTTTAAATCTAGAAATCTTATTAAGAAGGCAAATATCAATTAAGCCATCATCCACTTTAGCTTCCGGGCAGCAGTAAAAACCGCCACCATAGCAATAGCCGTTTGCAATAGCTATCAGCATTGCCTTACTATCATGGATGACTTTACCATCCACTTTTACCTTCATGTACTGGTTAACCTTGAACAATAATGCCGTAAAAGCACTGAGATAATAGCAGAATGGTCCTGACATTAAAGGAAGTTTCTTAAACTTTTGCATCAAATAGGTTACTTCGCCATCAAAGCCACAATTAGCAATATTCATACATATACGGCCATTGACTCTTAAGCAGTCAACTAACTTAGGAGTACCATTAATCAATTTATCTAAGTTTTTAAAATTCTCTAAATCGCCAAAATTCTTACTGAAATCATTTCCGCTGCCAATTGCATAACTAGCAAGCTCAACATTCTTATGAGCGAAGCAGCCATTGACTACTTCATTCATGGTTCCATCTCCGCCGCAGGCATAGAATCTTATTTTCTCATCTGCTGAAGCTTTAGAAAGATAGTCTTTAACAAATCTTTCGCCATCCCCTTTGTATTTTGTAACATAGACTTCATAGTCGATAATTCCATCATATTTTTTTAAAAAAGAAATAGTTTCTTTCTCATGATCTGACTTTCCGGCTTTAGGATTTATGATAAATATATGTTTCATGAAATGCCTTAGTTTTTTATTCTTTAATTATTATCTTACTCGAGAGGTTCTTTTTAAACCTCTTTTTTGCAAATAGTTAAAGAATCATAAGCAAATTTTTAAAATTGTTGTGCTTCCTTTTTTTGAAATTCCTAGGTTAATGTCCTCATAATATAATTTTAAAGAAACAAAAAGGAGCACTTTTTGCAGTGCCCCCTTTAAGAAGTCAATTAACTACTTGTTCTTAACAGCCTTAGGCTTATGTCTTTCGGGATGATTCTTAGAATCAAGGAGATAGTAAACCGAGAAGCCGATTCCGGTCGCGGCAGCAACAGAGAAGACACCAGAGAGGCAATAGAGTAAGACTCTCCATCCAGAGATATCACGATATGAAGTTGATCCATGAGCAATGCCGTTATAGGCGTTGGAATTAACAACGGTGTAGCAGATATTCTTAACAGACTGTCTTAAAGTGTGCTTAGCAGTATTGGAAGTGTAATCAGTTAAGAAGGTAATCTTAGCCGGCTCACCTGTCCAACTGGCATTGAGAAGGAAATCATTTCCGGATCTAATCATGGCATCATAGTTGACAGCAGGACCAAAGTCAGTAATGACCATACCTTCAAAGCCCCATTCATCTCTTAAGACACTATTAGTCAAAGAATAGTTAGAAGCAGACATTTTAGTTCCAATCATGGTGTAGGAAGTCATGACAGCTGAACAGCCACGGACAACCTTAGAAGACTTAGTTCCTTTAGAATCAGAGGTGTAATTTAAAGTAGATCTAGCTTCCTTGACACAGATTTCAAACGGCTTGAGATAAGTTTCACGGATAGCCTGTTCGTTAGCCCACATACTGCTTAAATTACGGCGAGTTTCCTGCTCATTCATGGCAAAGTGTTTGATGTAAGCATAGCAGCCTTGATCAGCAGAACCAGAGACAACATTGGCAGAAATCTTTCCAGCTAAGACGCCATCTTCAGAATAATACTCGAAGTTACGTCCGCCAAATGCCGTACGATGAGTATCTAATCCTGGAGCATACCACCCAGAAAGGCCATAAGTAATAGCTTCCTGACCAACTGAATTACCCATTTCCTTAGCTAAATCCTTGTTCCAAGTGGAAGCAATGACAACTTCGGAGCAGTAGTCATTCATTAAGAAAGAGGAGCTGATATCCATAAATGAAGAGAAACCGGCAGGACCATCATAATCCTTAGTGGAAACCTTGCCAACACAATTAAGAACAGCGGTGTTATAAGCTCCATAATAGAGCATGGTAGCTAATTCAGTCTGAACAGTAGAATCAGAATAATCAATCTGATTGAGCAAAGTATCCCATTCAGAATCATAGTAGCTCTTGCCTCTTAAGTTAGAAAGAGTATAGCCACTGTCTTCGACTGTGACATCGCTATTGTCATAGGCCTTAGAAGTAGAGACATTGCCAATATTAGCATTAGTCTCAACATTGAAACCAGCAGAGCTCATATTGTTGTAGTTAGTAACATAAGTAGATCCTAAATCCTTTGAGGTAGAAGTCGGTTTAGTAGGCTGAGTAGTAGAGAAACTAGAGCGAGATAAATTAGTAATATCTGACTGCTCCATATAAGAATTCGATTCCTCAAATTGATTAGTGGCAGCAACAAATTTAGCACTAGAATCAGCTTTAGCTTTTTCAGGAGTATCAGAAGCAGTGCCATCGTCATTCAAGATAGACTGACTATCCTTTTCGGACTGACGAGGATTATCGTTGTCATAGACTTCAGTAGTTCCAATCTTGACAGTATCATTGCCCCAACTATCATGGGAGTCTTTACCAGCATAGATAGTGTAGTCACCTGCTTCAAGGATATAGCAGCCCTTGGTGCCATCACCATTATCATGCTTATAGGAATAAGATGCCATTTCATCTTTGCCAAAGGTGACAGAAACATCTTCGCTGGCACCAGCTGCTAAAGTTGAGGTTTTGCCAAAATCAATCAAGTTCTTAGAAGACTTTTCAATGCTGTTTTCTTTATCGTAGGAAGTATAAGGAGCAGCATAATAAATCTCAACAACATCCTTGCCGGCGACAGTGCCAGTATTAGTGACCTTAACAGTGACAGTGATATCGTTGCCCTTTTGAGTGACATTAGTCAATTCCTGATTGAAGGTGGTGTAGCTTAAACCATAGCCAAAAGGATAGACAACAGTATCATCGTAATTAAGGTAGGATTCAGCACTAGCAGTCTCATAGTACTTATAGCCAACATAGATTCCTTCTTCATATTCGAAGTAACCAACTTTAGTAGTTCCATCTGAGCCAGTGACATTATTGTAGGTGAAATCACCAAAGTTCTTAGTGGCCGGATCATTTAAGAGACTCTCGGGATAAATGTCGGAAGTTCTTCCGCTAGGGTTGATCTTTCCGCAAAGAATATCAGCCATCGACTGGAAACCAGTAGAACCAGGACCGCCAACCCAAAGGATGGCATCAACGCTATCCTTTAAATCGCCATCTTCGAGTTCACCTAATTCCATAACATTGGAAGAGTTGATAATGACAACAACTTTCTCATAATTGTTGTGAGCAAACTTGATGGTGTTTCTTTCATAATCAGATAAAGCTAACTGATGCTTAGTTCCATCTGAATAAGCGTCAGATTTTAAATCCTGACCTTCCTGACCGCCTCTAGAAATCATCAATACAGCAGTAGAACCGCTGCAGGCACTTTCATGTCCTGAATAGACTGAAGGATTGATGTAATAGATAGTTTTTCTTCCGCCAAAAGAATCACTGATAGCCGTAGTTCCCTCAGCCGCAGTTAACTGTTCAATAGTGGCACCAGAAGTCAATCCATCAATAGCAGTATTTAAAGCGAAATCATTGGATAAAGCTTCTTTAGGAGTAACAATATAGTCATCGCTGGTGTTGACGTTTCCAGAACCTGATCCGCCATAGACAGGAGACTGATAGCCGGCTCCAAAGGGAGCAATAGTAGTTGTAGTAGCTAAAGGCAAAGTCTTATTGCTGTTCTTTAAAAAAACAAAACCGTCGTCACAGAGCTTTTCAGTAGTAGAAGCGCCGGCAGCTCTTGAATCAGTAGTGTTGGAATACTTAGAAGTGTTGTATTCAGTATCCCAGTCTTCACTGCCTTCAGCTTTGACAACATGTAACTGACCTTGTCCTAAGATGGTTTTACCCATGGCGGTATCAATAGAGACATGGAATCTATCTCCTAAAACAGGAAGAGCAATAGCTAAAGCAATTGCTAAGGTAGATAAAGGTAAAACAATTCCAGCAAACTTCCCGCCACGCATTCTTAACTTCTTAGGCTTTTGGGTGGTTGATTGAGTCTTAACTTCTTCTTTTTCGTCCATTTAAGTGTTTCCTCCTTATAGGAAACTGTTTAAAAAATAATCGGTTTCCCTGTAAGCGGTAACATCTTATCATTCATCAAAAAAGGCTGAGCAATTCAGCCCTATGTGGTCTTAAACCTGCCGTAACTTGCAAAGGGTTATTCAGGAATAGGAATAGCAATATTTACGCTGAAAATGTTGTCTTTTTGGTTAAATACTGGTTTTCCTTTATACTTTTCGACAATGAAAGCAATAGACTTAGTGACATAACCATGAAGGTCTTTTTTATCCTTAGTTGTCTGAGGTAAACCATCGACAAATTCGACAAGGGTTTCACAATAATTATCAAAACGGATAATAATAAAATTGTTGCTGGATTTGACATTGATAGTAATGTTTCTTTTCTCAATTGGAGCCTGTTCTACCGCATCAATTGCATTATCAATAGCATTGCCAAACAAAGAAAGAATATCGCCATCACTGATAAAGGAAAGCTTAGCGCCATCAGCCATGCAAGAGAAGGTAATATTATTTTGAGAGCAATATAATGACCGATTAGAAAGAACAGAATCCAAAGCGATGTTACCAGTCTTTACCGAAGTATTAAAGAAATGAGCATCTTTCTCTAAAGAATCCAACGAAGCTTTAATCTCTTCGGAATCGGTTTTGGTTTTAAGAACACGTATCTGATGACGGAGGTCATGAATCTTCATGCTGAGTAATTCATAGTTCTTCTGATTTCTTAAGTTGTTGTCGTTCTCGGTCTCTATGACTTGTTCAAGACTCTTCTTTTCAACTTCTAGGGAAGTGTTATTAAAGACATTAAACTGCAGTAATAGCGACAGACCGCAAGCAATGATAGCATACATTCTCAAAGAAATATTATCATCGGAAGTCCCAAAGATTAAAGGTGAAATCAAAGTAGCATACATACTAAGCAAATAGACTAATCCTACTACAATTGAAAAAATGGCCACAAACTTCCAGTTGTCCATGATATCAGAACACTTTGAGTTAATCTTTCTAACAAAGAAAAAGTAATAGCAAGGATAAGTAACTAAATAAGGAAGCAAGAATATCAGCCAATTAAATACCATTGAAGAGGGCTTTCCGGCTTGGAAGAAGATAAGACAATTAAAGTTATCGGTTAAATTTTGGATATTGTAAGCTGCCACGATAAAGAACAAAGACTCCTTGATAGAGATTTTGTTTGTAAACCAAATAAATACGGAGCCAATAACCATAACCAGGAAGAAATGAATATAAAACCAAGAACCTATTTTTAAGTATTCTGAAAACCCGCAAACTAGAATTCCTAATCCAGCAAAGCCAATTAATCCTGAGATTAAGCGCAAAACAAAATGATCTCTCTTTTCAGTCTTAAGCATAAACATAATTGCCGCTACAAAGAAAGGAATAACAAAGCGGACAAAGTTATAGCCAGTTGCTGACCAATTAATCATAAATATTCCCCCGCAAAGCTAATGAAATCTTTTTCAAAATCACGCTTTTTGCCTCTGCTCAAAGGCAGCTCTTCATTACCGACAAGAATCGAATCTTTCTTAATCATCTTAACAAACTTGAGATTAATCAAATAGCAGTTATTGCATTTAGAAAACCCTTTATTCTTTATCTTTTCTTCCAAAGAAGAAAGAGGAGTTCTTTTATTGCAATAAGTGTTATTGTCATCAAGATGGTAATACAAATCATGGTCTCTTACTTCAATGAAAACAATAGATGGAATTGAAATCTTTCTAAGACCATTACCGTCATAAAAAAACAATATAGTCATCTTCTAAGATAGAAAGCTTCTTGATAGCTTTATTCAAAAGTTCAGAAACAGTAAAGAAAGAGACAGGCTTCAAAGCATAACCAACTGCATCTACTTCATAGCCACGGACTGCATACTGAGCAGCCTTAGAAACAAAGATTATCTGAACCTTCTTATCAAACTCTCTAATTTTCTTAGCAGCATCAAGACCATTCATATAAGGCATTTCGATATCGGTAAAGATAATATCAAAACTTGCTTCATAATTACTATAGAACTTCAAGCCATCATCAAAACAAGTAATAGAAAGCCCTATAGAGTTTTCTTTTTAATACTGTGAAAGCTTTTTCAATAGTTCTTCCCGATCAGTTGCCAAATCTTCTACTAGTGCAAGTTTGTACATAATTTTTTCTATTCTATCATGGATTTAGGAAAAATCCTTTTTTTCTTTTAAACATTTCATGTTAGATAAGCAATTTTTGAAATAGAAAAGTCTCAGTCATTCATTCCTGACCAAGTTACTAATCGATTTAGAATCATTAATAATTGCAAGTTACGACACAAAAATGACAAGTCGTGTCAATTTCATGGTAAGCGCTTTTAAATTTTAATAGACTATGTTTATCTTTTTTTGATTTTAAAAGTAGGGGAAACTATGAAAAACAAAGAAACTATTGATTCCATGACACTAGAAGAAAAGGCTAACCTGACTTCCGGTAAAGACTTTTGGCAGAGCCAGGGAAACGAAGAAAAGAACATTCCATCGATGTTCCTTTCCGATGGCCCTCATGGTATTAGAAAACAGATGGCTGCAGCTGATCATCTTGGATTAAATGAATCAGTTAAGGCTACTTGCTTTCCTACAGCTGCCACAATGGCCTCGAGCTGGGATCTAAGTTTAGGCGAAGAGTTAGGTAAGGCTTTAGGAGAAGAGGCAGTGGCTCAGAAAGTCAATGTTCTTTTAGGGCCTGGTATGAATATGAAACGAAATCCTCGCTGCGGAAGAAACTTCGAATATTTCTCCGAAGATCCCTATCTTGCTGGAAAGATGGCTGCTTCTTATGTCAAGGGCATTCAATCTAATGGCGTCTCAGCCTGTATTAAGCATTTCTGCTGCAACAACCAAGAGTTAAGTCGTATGACTATAGATACGGTTGTCGATGAAAGAACCTTAAGAGAAATCTATCTTACCGGTTTTGAAATCGCAGTCAAAGAAGGACATCCTAAGGCACTGATGTCTTCTTATAATATGGTTAATGGCACCCACACTAATGAGAATATGCACCTTATGCGTGATATTCTCAGAAATGAGTGGAGCTATCAAGGAGTAGTCGTTACTGATTGGGGCGGAGAAAATGACCGTATCAAAGGTTTAGTCGCCGGCAATGAACTAGAAATGCCTGGCAACAACGGCGATACCGTCAAAGAAGTTATTAAAGCTGTTCAAAATGGCACATTAGCTGAAATTGTCTTGGATGAAGATGTTGATCGCTATATTTCTTTAGCTAGAGATACTAATAAAGTCTTTAGTGACGGAAAGAAACATGACTTTAATGTTGATGCCCATAATTTAGTAGCTCAGAAATGTGCTGAACAAAGTATGGTCCTTTTAAAGAACCAAGGCAGCATTCTTCCTTTAAAGCCTGGAACTAAGATTGCAATCATTGGTGATTTTGCTAAAAAGCCCCGATATCAAGGTGCCGGTTCCTCAGTTGTCAATCCGACAAGACTTGAGAATACCCTTGATTCCATGAAGTATTTCCCTGAATTGGATTTCATCGGATATGAAGCCGGTTACGACCGTTACGGAAAAAAAGACAAGAAAGCTTTAAAGAGAGCTTTAGAATTAGCCTCTAAAGCCGATGTGGTTCTTCTTTATTTGGGATTAGATGAATTAACTGAGGCTGAAGGACTTGATAGAGCTAATCTTAATCTCCCTGAGAATCAGGTTAACTGTGTTAAAGAATTAGCTAAAGCCGGAAATAAAATTGTTGCTGTCTTAGCCTGTGGTGCTCCGGTAAAATTAGGATGGGCTGATGAATGTGAAGCCTTGCTCCATACCTACTTAGGTGGTCAGGCAGTAGCTAGAGCCACTTTGAATGTTATTACTGGAAGAGTCAATCCTAGCGGAAAATTAGCTGAAACTTATCCTAATAAGTATCACGATTGCTCCTCCGCTTCTCACTTCCCTGGAAAAGAAAAGACTGTTGAATACCGTGAAGGGTTATATATCGGTTATCGTTATTACGATACTGCTCTCCTTCAAGTTAAATATCCTTTCGGATACGGATTAAGCTATACCAAGTTTTCTTATTCTGATTATAAGATTGATGAAAAGGGTGTCACCTTCAAGATTTCAAACATTGGATCAAGAGATGGCGCTGAAGTTGCTCAATTATACGTGGCTGGAGTCAACCTCAAAATCTTCCGTCCGAAGAAAGAACTAAAAGGCTTTGCTAAAGTCTTCCTGAAGAAAGGCGAGACTAAGGAAGTTAGAATCAATTTCGATGATAAGACATTCCGTTATTTCAATGTCCGTACCAACAAATGGGAGATTGAAGGCGGTATCTATAACATCATGATTGGAGCTTCGGTAATTGATATCAAGCTATCTCAGACAATGGATGTTAAAGGAACTACTGAAATCAATCCCTATGATCCTACTAAACTTCCTTCTTATTATTCCGGTGAGGCTGCTAATGTCTCTGATGAGGAATTCACTACCTTATTGGGAAGAAAGATACCAAATAGCCACTATGATTTCTTTAAGAAGAACAGAATCAAAGTCACCTATAACACCACCGTCAATGAATTACGATATTCAAGAGGATGGACTGGAAGATTCTTTAGCTGGGCTATTAGATTTGCTATTAAATTCCTAAGAGGAATCGGAAACGTCAATCTCTCTAATACCTTAATCATGGGTGTGGAATTCCAGCCGATGAGAGGAATCTCCAGAATGACAGGTGGCGCAATCTGCTGGTATCAGCTTGATGGCATGATCACCATGTTCAATGGACATCTCTTCAAAGGTCTTCACCAAATGATGAAAGGAAAGAAGAGAAACAAGAAGGAACTTAAGGATTTAAAAAAGAGCTTAGCTGATGAAAAGAAGAATGAAAAAGCAGCTAAACCAACTGATAGCAATCAAACCGAAAAGCCAGTTTATCCTTCCCAAGTCCACGTGGTTGAAAAAGCTAGTGACAAGAAGTTAGATACTAACGATAAGTTAGCTAAATAAAGGAGCCTATAAACATGGCTAGAGCTAAAATCAGTAAAGAAGAGAAGAAGAAAATCATTGCTGAGTACAAGGCAAGAGAAAAAGAGCTTTTCCTAAAAGAAAAAGCTGAAGAGAAGGAAAGAGCCGCCTTTGAAAAGGCTAAGACTCCTGAGCAGAAGAAAGAAGAAGCTGAGGCAAAGAAAAAAGCTGATGAAGAAAATAAAAGAAACGATAAAGCTAAAGCCTTAGCTGATAAGCAGGCTAAAAAAGAAGCTAAGTATAAAGCAACTGCTTATTTAGCAACTCTTTCGGAAGATGATAAGAAAAATTATTTAGCTGATAAGAAGACTAAAGAAAAGGCTCGTATTGAAACCGAGTTTGAAAACTACCGGGTAAAACATCAGGCCGAAGTCTCCGAAAAGCGTACTGCTTTAGAATCGCGTTACGATTTAGGTGCCATTATTCATCTCTTCTTCTTCAACATCGGTCAGTCAAAATTCTGCCAAGGCTATATGAACTGGTGGAGAAAACTTCAAATATCTCATCCGGGTTTATCTAAATGGCTCTATCAGATTTTCTTCTTCATTGTCTTCTCAGAAGGTGTCACTATCTGGCAGTTCCTCTTAATGCTTTTCCTTCCTAATGCTTTCAGCAACCTTTCTGGAACAGCCTTTGTCTGGCCTCAGGTTCATCTTTGGACTTGGAATCAGGTTGGATTCGATGGTGCTACTGATATGATTTGGGGCATATTCAATGAGCCTGTTGTCTATAAAAATGGTGTCATACAGGTTAATGGTGGGCTTGGAAACTTCATCGCCTATGAAATAGCTGTCTTCACTGCCCAATGCATTAACTTCCCCTTACAGAGAAACATTACCTATAAGTCTCATGGCAATCCTTGGTATCAGGCTATGTGGTACTTCATCGGTTGGGTCTTAATTTCCCTATTCTGCAATGCTATCTGGGGCTTCATCAATCCTATGCTTCTTCATTCGATGGATTATAACGGCGGTGCTGCTGCTTTATATTCACTCATTAAGACTGTTCTTACTGGCGGTATCTCCATGATTATCTTCTTCTTCATCTTCCGTATTATCTTCCCTGCCGGAGCTGATACAACTGCTAAGGACGATAATCCTAAAGCCACAGTTTCTCCTGCTGCTTAGTAGTAGATTATTAGTTTCGTTAAAAACCTGGTTACCCCCTAGCCAGGTTTTTTAAATTTGATTTTTTTCTAACTGGAAAGCAATTAACCTCTTTCATCATTAGTTTTATTGAAAAGTATTTCAAACAAAAAGCTCTCGTGTTAAACTACCACAAACGAGGTAAAGGGTATGACATGGACTTGGGATTACATAACAATAGTTTATGTGGCAATTTTGCTTATTTTCATCATAATCGGTTATTTTAAGGGCTTCTCTAAAGGTATTATTGGCTTGATTGGAACAGCAGTTTCCTTGATTGCTGCTTTCCTATTAGCTAAGCCACTTGGCAATCTAACCTATGGAAAGTGGGGAGGAGGACTGACTACTTCTATTGATACAGCAATCGTCTCTAAGGTCCCAGCTTTAGGTCAACCAATCTCTGATAATGTTGATTCTGTTTTAAGTTCAGCTCTTACAAGTATTGGTATTCCTTCCTCTATTCAGGGAATGATTACTCCTTCTATAGAAAAGCTTATTCCTTCTGGCGCCACTGATATTGTCTTATCAACCTATATTGCTCAGACGCTCTCTAATTTAGTCTTCATCATTGGATCATTCTTGGTTCTCTTTATTGTCTTCATGATAGTCTTTGCTATTCTTAAGGGAGTAATTGGAAAGCTAGCTAAATCCATCAAGTTAGTCAAATGGCTTGATAAGCTTCTAGGTGTAGTCTCTTATGCTTGTATTGCCTTACTGTTAATTGCTGTTGCTTCTTATTGCTTCACCTTTGTAGTCACCTTAAACAATGGTGCCAGCGACTGGGTGATATCTCAGATGCATCTTGATGATGACACAGTTATGACTCCAGCTAAATGGGTTTATGAATATAACCTGATTCAGAGACTCTTTAATCTTTACTTGTAGAAGCTGCTTAATTTCATAATTTAAAGCCTTTGATCAATACTCAAGGGCTTTTTTAATCTTCTTGATTTTCTTTCCCGATGTTTAATTTCTTTTAATGACAGGTATAATGGTTTAAACGATTGAACCATTAGGAGCGCATAGCATGGATAAACAAAAAGATATTGAAGAACTAAGACAAGAATTCTTAAACTCCAAAGATGTCTTAGTGGCACTAGGTGATGAAAACAGGCAGTATATGATTCTAGGAATGCTGAAAAAGGTCCTTGTAAAGGAATAAGAGTAGGCGAAATAACTAAAGAGACCAATCTTTCCCGCCCAGCTGTATCTCATCATCTTAAAGTGCTTAAAGATGCCCATATTGTCAAAGTAAGAAGAGAAGGTACTAAGAATTACTATTACTTTGATGCTGATGAAGAAGCTATGAATAATCTTCTCTTGATGCTTACTCATGCTAAAAAATTGATGGCTGAACGTCCAGAAAAGGTCAGCCAAGATGATTAAGATTCATGTTCTAAGAGTTGGCTCTACTCAAGTTGATGAAGCTCTTCCCTTCAGTAACAAATCGAAAAACAAATTGGCTTTTACTTGTATCTTTAGAGGGAAGAAACATCAAATCAATGTTCCAGTAACTTCCTACCTGATAGAGCATCCCAAAGGATTGATACTTATCGATACTGGCTGGGATACTGAAATCAGGACTCATCCTCTCAAGTATGAGGGAATCGCAAACTATTTTGCCTCGCCTGGAAAGCTACCTGCTAATGAAGCGGTTAGTGAGCAATTAGAAAAGCTTGGCTATCAATCCTCAGATATCGATTATGTTATCCTCACCCATATGGACATAGATCATGTAGGAGGCATTCGGCTTGTCAAAGATGCTAAGCACATTCTAGCTAGTCAGAAAGAGCTACAAGCCGCCTCTAAACTTAATCCCCGTTACTTAAGAAGACTCTATAAGAACATTAAAATAGAAACCTTTCCGAATACTGAATATGATCTCTTCGATGATGTCAGTGTGATTCTTCTTCCTCTTCCTGGCCATTCAGAAGGAATGACCGGAATCAAAATAACCGGTGATTGGAATAAATTCGTAGTGATAGCAGGTGACTGCGGGTATGGAAGAGATTCCTATGAAAAGCTCATTCTACCTGGAATTACTTGGAACAAGAAAGCAGAATTGGCCTCTTTGAAGAAACTTCAGAATCTGGCTTTGGATAAGAACTGTCAATACGTCTATTTGACCCATGATGAAGAGCAGTATCAACATAAAGAGGTAATCTTATGACAACACTAGAAGCTATTAAATCTAGACATGCAGTACGTTCATTTCTAAGATTCCTATCAAGGAAGAGACCAAAGCTACCCTTAATCAAGTAATCGCTGAATGCAACAAAGAAGGCGGCTTAAACATTCAATTAGTCACTGATGAGCCTAAAGCCTTTGATTGCTTTAAGGCCCACTATGGAAAGTTTGTTAACGTCAATAACTACTTAGCCATCGTTGGTAAGAAAGGCTTTGATGAAAAAGCTGGATACTATGGAGAAAAAATCGTCCTAGAAGCTCAGAAACTAGGATTAAATTCCTGCTGTGTATTAATGACATATAAGAAAATCCCCAATGCTTTTACCATTAATAAAGGGGAAAGGATCTATATTGTTGTTCCTTTAGGGTATGGAACGGTTCAAGGCATACAGCATAAATCCAAAGACCTAAAAGCCGTCTCTAATATAGGCGATGACTCTCCTTCTTGGTTCAAAGACAGAGTAAATGCAGCTTTATTAGCCCCAACTGCAATGAATCGGCAGAAATTCTATTTCAGATACAATAACGGAAAAGTTATCGCTAAACCTGGGCTTGCTATGTATTCCAAAATTGATTTAGGTATTGCTAAATACCATTTTGAGGTCGGAGCCGATAAAGATTCTTCTATTTTTGAAAACTAAGTTGATTTAAGTCTTATTTAGAAACGGCCTTAATTCTGAATAAGGCTTTTTCAGATTAATTTAAATACTTAATTCCACCCAATAACCTGTTATAGTATTAACAGATTATTTTTAAATGCAAAGAGGAAACTATGTATAAAACCGAAATAGAAAATTATGTTCCTTCAAATGAAGAAGAAGCACAGGATAAGAAAGCTATTCTTCAGTTCATTGAAAGAAACCCGGATTGCCTATTAAGAGATAATCTTATGGCCCATATGACTACTAGTGCCTGGATAGTAAATGAGAAACATGACAAGATTCTTATGTGTTTTCATAATATTTATAATTCCTGGTCCTGGATTGGCGGACATGCTGACGGAGATGATAATCTTTTAAGAGTCGCCCTTAAAGAAGCTAAAGAAGAATCCGGAATCAGCAATTTCAAAGCCCTTGATGATAAGGTCTTTTCAATTGAATGCCTTTACGTATTAGGACATTATAAAAGAGGTAAGTATGTTAACTGCCACCAGCATCTTAACGTGACCTATCTTTTGGAAGCCAATGAAGAAGACACCTTAAAAATAAAGCCTGATGAAAACAAGGGATTAGCCTGGTTCAGTTTCGATGAAGTCTTAACTAAACCAACTGAGCCATGGATGATTGAGCATGTCTATAAGAAGCTCATTGAAAAGACTAAACATTTTTTTAAAGAAAAGTAATTTGGTAAGTATTATAAAGTAAAGGCTTTGCTTTTTTAAGTGCAGATTTTCCTTTTCCTTTTTATCAATAAAGCACTTTCAAATCAAAAATAGGCTTCTATTAATCTTTAAATAATCCAGCTAATTGAAACTGAATTTCTAAGGTACTAGAATGGCAGCATGTACAAAAGCAAATTAAATCTTATTGAAACGGAGAAAGGCATCAAGATAGTTAAAGACTATTTTGAAAAAGCTTTAGCCAATGAACTATCCTTGATGAGAGTTAGTTCTCCTTTGTTTGTTAAAAAAGATAGTGGTCTTAACGATAACCTCAATGGTATCGAAAGACCCGTTAGTTTTGTTCCCAATGATTTTAATGATGAATTAGAGATTGTCCATTCCCTAGCAAAATGGAAGAGATATGCCCTTGCCAAATATAAAATTCCTCTTAACCAAGGCATCTACTGTGATATGAATGCTATTCGTAAAGATGAATCCCTAGATAACATCCATTCCCTTTATGTTGATCAATGGGATTGGGAAAAGCATATAAACAGAAAAGAAAGAACTATTTCATACCTTACAGAAACCGTCAATGAGATCAATAAAGTTATTCTCAAAACTCAAAGGAAGATTATTTTAGAGTATCCTCGTCTTTCCAAAGTCTTTTCTAGGAAAGTCACCTTCATAACTAGCGAAGACCTCTTAAAGAAATATCCTAATCTTACTCAGAAAGAAAGAGAGACCTCTTTTAGCAAAGCGCATGGAACTATCTTCATTATGCAGATAGGTGGAAGGCTTTCAAATGGTATCCCTCATGACTTAAGGGCCCCTGATTATGATGACTGGTCTTTAAACGGTGATCTTCTTGTTTATTATCCCCCTCTTAAAGAAGCCGTTGAGATCTCTTCAATGGGTATTAGAGTCGATAAAGATTCTTTAATCAAACAGCTTAGTATTACCAATAACATGGATAGGCTTTCTTTGCCTTTCCACAAGGCTCTTATCAATGATGAACTGCCATTATCAATAGGTGGTGGAATCGGTCAGTCAAGGCTTTGCCTAATCTTGCTCAACAAAATCCATATCGGAGAAGTTCAGGCTTCTGTTTGGAGTCAAGAAGAAACCGACAACGCCAAAAAAGAAGGCATTAATTTGCTATAATTTTTCAAAAAGTTACTTATTCTTTCATCTTTAACCTATAATCTTAATAGTATATTGAAAATGAAAGAAAAAAATTCTAGTTCGGATTCTCTAAAGACAAAAAAAGAAATCGGAATACCGATTTTTCTTTTGTGTTTATCCTCCCTGTTATTGATTCTTCTTTTTATTCCCTTCATTAAAGTAAATGGTATTGTTCCTTCTACTAATGCTGACAAGTATTATAAGTTCACTCTTTGGTATTCGATTTTTAAAGGTCTAACCAATAGCGGTTCTGCGATTTTTGTTGCTATCTTTTATTTTGAAATAGCTCTTTTGGTTTCAGTCATTGTCTTAATCATCATTAATTTAATTAAAGAAAACAGCAAAGTTCTTTTATCATCGAAAATAATCCAGGTTGTAGCGACTTTCTTTTATTTTCTATGTTTGTTTCTGACTTTCACTTGTCTTCCTACCTTTTAAAATCCTGTTATTTTAGATTAGCGCTTAATATCATTAACATTTGGTTTCTTTTTAAAAAAATACGAGTACAATAATCAACGCTTACAACATGAAAAGTATCAATTTAGGCAGTGAAAATACCTTCAAGTCCATCATCGAATTAGCGATTCCGGCAATGATTGCCCAACTTGTTAGTGTCTTATATAACATCGTTGATCGAATCTATGTCGGTAATATTGAAACTTATGGTTCAATCTCTCTTGTAGGTTTAGGTGTTTGCTCACCTATCACTACTTTAATATCTTCCTTTGCTTTCTTAGTCGGCCTAGGTGGAGCCCCTTTATTTTCTATTGCCTTAGGAGAAAAGAATGAGGAGCGATCAAAACAGATTCTCAGCAATGCCTTTCTGATGCTGATAGTTCTCTCTGCCCTGATCATGCTTGTCTTCTATCTAGCTCTTGATCCAATGCTTTATGCTTTTGGTGCCTCTGCTGAATCTTTCCCTTATGCTAAAAAATACATGATGATTTACCTAATTGGTACTTTCTTCTCCATAATATCTTTAGGATTAAATCAGTTTCTAACTGCTCAAGGTAATTCCTTCTTTGCCATGATGACTACATCTATTTCCTGTCTTCTAAATGTGGGTCTTGATCCTCTTTTCCTTTTTGCCTTCCATATGGGAGTAGAGGGAGCTGCTATTGCTACTGTTATCTGCCTATTTATTTCCTTTGGCTTAACTATGTTCTTTATCTTAAGAAAATCAAGGATAAAGCTATCCTTAGGCAACTATAATCTAAAACTCATGGGTGAAATCCTTAAACTAGGTTTTTCTCCTTTTATTATTACTGCTACTGATTCAGTCGTTATTATTCTTCTTAACTCCACTCTTCAAAAGTATGGTGAAAAAGATGGTGACTTCTATATAGAGGTAGCTACCATTGTTCAGGCCTTTGAAACTTTAGTTACTGGACCTTTATTAGGTATATCTTCTGGTACTCAACCAGTTCTTGGCTTTAACTACGGTGCTAAAAACATTCCTTTAATCAAGAAAGCCGAGAAACAGATTCTCTTAATGGCTGTTGTCTTTACTACCCTTTGCTTTGGTTTCTCTTTCCTTCTAAGTAAGCCTTTTGCCCAGCTGTTTTTAGGCTTTTCCACTAGTGACTACAGTGAGCAGATAATCATAGCCTCTGTAAAGTATATTCAAATCTATATGTATGGAATCATACCCTTAGCTTTCCAATATGTCTTTGTCGATGGACTAACAGGAATGGGACAGGCTAAATACTCTATTTGGTTATCTTTAAATAGAAAGGTAATACTTCTAATTCCAGCAATGATTCTTTTACCTTATTTAACCCATGAAGCTTCTTCTTGCTTTTATGCAGAATTAATAGCGGATGTTGTCTCTGGTGTTGTCACCTCCTTAGTTTATTTGATGCTTATTAAGAAGATACTGAAGAAAAGACTTGAAGAGCCTATCAATCCTGCTATTACTAAAACAAGTAATTAATAATCTCAGCTTTTTTCCCTAAATCCCTTTATTAGTCAAGTTTTTAAATGAAAACTATTAATAATAGAGTTAGAATATGAATTAGAGAAAAGCGAGTGAATTATATGGATTTCAATGACAACTGGTATTTTTATAAAGAAAGCCAAGAAGACAAGAAGATAATAGTAACCTTACCTTATGATGCGATGATCAAAGAAAAAAGAAATATCAGCAATCCCGGGGGAGTAAATATCTCCTATTTTGCTGGTGGAAAATACATCTATGAAAAAGAATTCACTTTAGATTCCAAACCTGATTCCATTGTTTATCTTGAATTTGAAGGTGTGTATAGGAAAGCACATATCTATATCAACTATAAAGAAGCCTGCTATCGTTCCTATGGATATACGGATTTTATCTTTGAAGCTACAAAGTATCTAAATCTTAACGGTAAAAACAGAATTAAAGTAACTGTCGATAATTCTGAACAACCTAATTCCCGTTGGTATTCAGGGTCAGGAATCTTTCGCCCAGTCAGCATCTACATTCTTCCTAAGAATCACATCATCCCCAATAGCATTAAAGTCACGACTCTTGATTACCAAAAAGGCTTAATCAATATCAAAGCCAAATTATCTGATATCACTAGTACTAAGATTGATATATTCAATTATAAAAATGAGATTGTTTATACCGAGAAAATAGATAGTACTGCCAATATTGATAGCAATATTACTGTTTCTAATCCAGAATTATGGTCAGCTAATAATCCAAGACTCTACCATCTAAGAATTACAATTCCTAACGAGGAAGAAAATCTAGAATTTGGAATCAGAAAAATAACTCTTGATAAAGAAAAAGGTCTTCTAATTAATGGCCGTAGAGTGATTTTATTAGGTGGCTGTATTCATCACGACAACGGCATCTTAGGTGCCAACACTTTCGAGTTCAGTGAAAGAAGAAAAGTAAGACTATTAAAAGCAGCTGGTTACAATGCTTTAAGAATGGCTCATAATCCCTGCAGCAAAGCTTTATTAAAAGCCTGTGATGAATTAGGCATGTACGTTCTCGATGAGTATGTTGATTGCTGGTATATTCATAAAACTAAATATGATTATGCTGATGAAGTCAGCACCAATTATCAAAATGATTTAAAAGAAATGGTCGACAAAGACTATTCCCACCCCTCAGTCATTATGTATTCAATCGGTAATGAAGTCTCCGAAACCGAATCAAAGAAAGGCGCTGCTTTTACTAAGATGCTAACTGATGCCCTTCATTCCTTGGATTCAACAAGACCAGTCACCTGTGGAGTCAACATTTCCATGAACTTCATGGCTAGACTTCATTTAGGTGTCTATTCCAACAAGAAAGCCAGCCAAGGGACTAAAGAGAAGCAAAGAAGCATTGGCTCAGAACACTTCAACAAGCTCGTCAATGTCTTCGGTGCCAAAATGATGGAAAAAATAGCCAGGACACACTTAGCCGATGTCACCACCAAAGAGTCTTTTAGCCACCTAGATATTGCCGGTTACAACTATGGTTTAAGCCGATATAAGCATGATTTAAAAAAATACCCAAACCGTTTTGTCCTAGGAACTGAGACCTTCTGCTTTGAAGAAGGCAAGTTCATGGCTTTAGCTAAGAAGAATAACCGCTTAGTCGGGGATTTTGTTTGGGCTGCTTTAGATTATTTAGGTGAAGCCGGAATAGGATCCTGGGTCAGTGCCAAAGATAAGTCGATCTTCACTGATAAAGCTAGCTGGATTTCAGCCGGGTCAGGAAGACTAGATCTTCTCGGAGATGAGAATAGGGAAATGGCCTATTCAAGAACCGCTTGGAATCAGGAAGTGATTTCAATGGGTGTAGTCTCTCCTTTAGATTACTGTCTTAAACATTCGCCTTCCGCCTGGAAGATGTCACAGGCTTTGGATTCTTACTCCTTTGAGGGAGAAGAAAATCATAAAACTAGGGTAGAGATCTATTCCCAGGCTAATTATATTCAGCTTTATCAGAATGGAAAGCTCCTAACTACTAGGAAAAAGAAAAACGATAATGGTTTCTATTCCATCAAGATCAATTATCTTCCGGGCACTTTAAAAGCCGTGGCTCTAGGGTCAGACAAAAAAGAAATCAGTTCCTATGAGTTAAAGACCGCTGGAAAAGAAACAATCCTACAAGCTATTGCTGAAACAGATGAAATTGGAAAAGATGGCTTATCCTATATTCATTTATATATCACTGATTCACAGGGAACTATCAAGCCTTTAGAAGATACTTCCGTAAAAATGGATTCTCTTGAAGGTGGCCAGCTCTTAGCTTTAGGAAACGCCTGTCCCTTCAATAAAGATGGCTATAGCAATTCTAAGACTGATACTTATTATGGGAAAGCCTTAGCTATCATCAAACCAGATTCAATAGGTAGTATCAAAGCAAGCTTTTCTTCATCGTATGGAAAAGCCCAGGTTTTAGTCAAAGTTAGTTAACTGTCCTAATTTAGGTATACAATATTACAAGCAGGAGCAAAAGTAATGCAAGAAACTAAAAAGAAAACATTAGGTGGCCGTCTCTGGCTAGTCTTTATTTTGATTGGCTTAGCTGGTCAGTTCGCTTGGTCAATCGAAAATATGTATTTAAACACTTATATCACCTATCTAAACTTCACCGACCCTAGCGGGGCTGGATTCAACTACTCTTTGATGATTGCAATCACTACCGCTTTATCGGCAATCGTTGCTACCTTGACCACCATTGTCATTGGATCTTTGATAGATAAAGTTGGTCATCGCAAATGGTTCATCTCGATAGGTTATATCATCTGGGGAATTACAACAGCCTGCTTCGGATTACTTAATGTCAATTCTTCAAGTGAATTGATTCCGATTAAAATGGCTGCAAGTACTGCAGCAATCTTAGTTATTGTTCTTGACTGTGTGATGACTTTCTTCGGCTCTACTAGCAACGATGCTTCCTTTAATTCTTATGTCACCAGTAAGACTGATGATGAAAACAGAGGAAAAGTAGAGGGAGTCTTATCTATTCTTCCTCTTATTGCTATGCTGATTGTCTTTGTGGGACTTAATGGCTTAACGACAAAGGAAAGCGGGTATCGCTGGGACCTCTTCTTCTATATTGTTGGCGGCATTGTTCTGTTAGTTGGCGTAGTAGCTATTTTCTTGATTCCTAACGAAAAAGAAACTATTAAAGATAAATCTATCCTAAAGCTTATGGTTACTGGCTTTAAGCCTACTACGGTCAAGAAGAACCCTCTTCTATACTGGGTCTTGTTAATCTACTTTATCTATTCCGTTGCCTGTCAGGTCTACTTCCCTTATTTGATGGTCTATATTGAAAGAACTTGTGCAATCTCCAATTCGGGAACCAGTTTCCTTTCAAGCTTCGCTATTGTAATGGCTGTAGCTTTATTAGGCGGCTCTTTATTAAGCCTGATAGTTGGATTCTTAGCTGATAAATTCGGTAAAGACAAGATGATTATTCCCTCAATTGCTATTCTCATGGCTGGACTGCTCTTGATGTACTTTATTCCTTCAATAGGTAGTGGAAATACTAGAACTGGTTATGCGGCCTTTAGTTGCCTAATTATGATTTTTGGCTATGTAGCTATACCGACTGTCATCAATGCCTTAGTAAGACAATATATTCCTAAAGGAGAAGAAGGAACCTTTATGGGTGTCAGAATGATCTTTGTAGTAGCTTTACCGATGTGCATAGGGCCATTTATCGGTGATGCTTTTAACCAAGCTTATGGACAAACCTATAAGAGCGAATACAATGTCACCAGCGTGACGCCTAGTAAATTCGGTTATCTGATGGCTTTAGCAATACTGGCTCTCGCATTAATTCCAACCTTCTTCTATTTGAATTCTGGGAAGAAAGGAAATACCAGCAATGAAGAAAAGCAGCCTAAATAAAGGTACTCTTTATGCCTCTTTAAAAGACTATCCTTTGAACACTGAAGACGTTCCATTAAAAGAATATCCACGTCCAAACCTAAGAAGAGCTTCTTATCTTACTTTAAACGGAGCTTGGGATTATTTAATTACAACAGAAGAGTGGGTGCCTACCGCTTTCGAAAAGAAGATTATTGTCCCTTATGCTGTTGAAAGTGTCTTAAGCGGAGTCAATCATCTCCTAGAGCCTAATGAAAAAATAGTTTACCATAAAAAGGTTACTATCCCGCTAGGCTTTAACAGAGGAAGAATTCTCCTTCATTTTGATGGCGTTGATCAAGAAGCTACTGTCTTGATCAACGGAAAGAAGATTGGCTATCATTTAGGGGGATATACAAAATTCACTATTGAACTAGCTAATGATCTTCCAAGCACTTTTGATTTGACTGTCATTGTAAGAGATGTCAGTGATACCTCATATCATTCAAGAGGAAAACAGACACTTAATACTACCGGATGGTTTTATACTACTTCTTCAGGAATCTACAAACCCGTTTGGCTTGAAAGCGTTCCTAAAGACTATGTTCAGGACGTGAGATTCTATCCTGATTTTGATTCTAAATCAGTAGATTTTATTGTTGGTTCTAATGTTGATACTAAAGCAAAGGTCACCATCTTAGATAAGACTTATGAAGTAAACACTAATACTTTATCTAGAGTTGTTTTAAATAAGTTCTATCCTTGGTCACCTGATAATCCTTATCTCTATCAAGTAAAGATTGAACTTAATGATGATATAGTTTCTTCTTATTTTGGTGTCCGCAAATTTGAAATCAAGGAAAGTAACGGAGTTAAATACACCTACTTAAACAATCAAAGAATTTTCTTAACTGGCTTATTGGATCAAGGCTATTATTTTTTAGGAAACCTTACCCCTAGGTCTTATCAGGATTATGAGAATGATATCGATAATGCTAAGTCCTTAGGCTTCAATTGCTTAAGAGTGCATATTAAAACCGAGAATGATTATTTCTATTACTATGCCGATACCAAAGGGATGCTTTTAATTCAGGATTTTCCAAATGGTGGAACTAAAAACAGTTTCTTCTATACGATTTTTCCAAGAATATCCACTTCTTTTGGTACTGAAAAACATCTAACTTATAAAAGAGAAAGTCGTTTAGATAAAGAAGGCAGGGATGAATTTGAAAAAGAAGCCAAGGAGTACTTGAATTGGTTCAATAACTATCCTTCTATCATCATCTATACTATTTTCAATGAAGGCTGGGGTGAATTCGATCCTTCAAGGATTTACCATGGGCTTAAGAACATCGAGCATTACCGCTTATTCGATACAGCTTCTGGCTGGTATGATGCTGATTCCGATTTCTATTCTATCCATACCTATTCAATTCCTGGAAAAGATCGAAAAGACAAGCAAAGGCGTCCTTTCATTATCTCTGAAGCCGGCGGTACTTCTTTAAAGATAGACGGGCATAGCTTTTTTAAAGGCTTCTTTGGACATGGAAAAGTTAAGGATAAGAAAAAACTGACTAGGAGATACCAAGATCTTTACCAAAAGAAGCTCCTTCCATTAATAAAGAAGAACGGTCTTAATATGATTATCTATACCGAATTATGTGACTGTGAAATCGAATACAATGGTCTCTATACTTTCGATCGAAAGGTCTTAAAACTAGATGCTGATTTAATCAGAAATATCAATGAATCATTAAAGAAAGAAGTGAACGCATAAGTTTCTCTTAGAATTGATATAAAAGATTAAAAAAGAACCATAATAAGCGGAATTTGTTTGTTTTTTAGTCTCAAAGACACTACACTATTAATATATTTATGAAAAAGGGATTAATTTTTGATTTAGATGGTACCTTATGGAATGCTTTAGTTCCTCTCTGTGAGAGTTGGAACTTGGCAATGAAGGATAACAAACTACCTTATCGTTTTGATATTAAAACGATGACTTCTTTTATGGGTCTGACACCTGAAGAAACTGTTCCTTTAGCCTTCAAAGGAGTTGATTTTAAGACCGGTCTTAGCTACTTTGAAATTTGTCTTCATAGGGAAATCGAATACTTAGCCATCCATCCTGGAACTCTCTATCCCCACGAGGAAGAAGTTTTAGCTGATTTAGCTAAATCATATCCTCTTTATATTGTTTCTAATAGTGGCAAAGGCTATGTCGAGAATTATCTTAATGCCTTACATATGGGTAAGTATTTTTCTGGCCATCTATGTGTCGGAGATACTAATTTAGTTAAATATCAGAATATTCTCTATTTTAAAGAAAAAGAAAAGCTCGATGAGATCATCTATATAGGTGATACTCAAAAAGATAAAGATGAAAGCGAAAGAGCCGGAGTTAATTTTATCCATGCCAATTATGGCTTTGGAAAGATTCCTCATGAGCTTCATTACATCGATTCTTTATTAGATTTGAAGAAAGAGGTAAAAGCTATCTTCAAAGATTAGTCTTTTAGGTTTCCTTACAATCCTTTACTGTTTATTAATCAGCAAACTGAGGCTGATTAGATAAAACCAAAACGAAAGGACTTTTTTATGAAAAAACCTTCAAATCTGTCTAAGACGCCAGGAGCAGTGCAAACAACAACACAAGCAGCACCACTAAAACTCAACTACAAAAGAACCTTTATCATCGGCTTTGCTTTCTTCGGAATTCTCTTATTATGGCAGGTCTATGATTCTTGGTGTCCAACTTTCCTAACTGAGCTTTTTAAGGAAGCTTTGAATGCTGATACTACTGAAGAAGTCCAGTATCTTGTCGGTATCATGATGGCTATTGATAATCTAGCTGCCTTAATCATGCTTCCAATATTTGGAAGACTATCAGATAAGACACATACTAAAATCGGAAAACGAATGCCTTTTATTTTGATAGGCACCTTCTGCTGCGCTATAGCATTCCCTTTCATTCCAGTCTGCTTCCATTATCATCAATTGGCTGGAACTATCATCATGATGGCTATAGTCGTCTTCTTTGCCATGATATACCGTAATCCGGCTGTTGCCTTAATGCCTGATATCACTCCTAAGCCCTTAAGAAGTAAGGCCAATGGTATCATCAATATCATGGGTTATGTCGGTGGTGCCTGTGCGACTGTCTTAGGAATCATCTTTGTTCTATCTACTTACTTAGGTGGCAGTAATGCTGATAACTGGGTTAATAGAACAGGTAGTATTTGGATTATTGAAGCTCCTTTCCTTATCGGCTCAGTCCTGATGATTATCTCGGCCTTAGTCTTGTTCTTCACTATTGATGAAAATAAGCTAGAAAAAGAGATGGAGCCGGAGATGAAACGCGGTGAAGAGATGGCTGCTGTCGAAGACAGTGTCTCTAACGATGAAGAAAAACCTATGAGCAAAGCCAACAAGACCATGCTAATCATGATTCTCGTTGCTGAATTCTTCTGGTTCATGGCTGATAACGGCATTGGAACCTTTATGGGCAACTACACTCTCTATTATCTGAAATGCGGAACTCGCTCTAATATGATCAATACCATTGTCGGTGGTGTCGGTTCAGTCTTAGGATTCGTGGTTGGAGGCATCTTAGCTGGTAAAATCGGTAGAAAATGGACGATCTTCTCAGGATTAGGATTAACTACAATTGTCCTTTTGGTCTGGATTATCCTTTCTTATGCAATACAGGTTCCTGCTGTTGCTGATGGCGAATACAACAAGTTCCCTTTCTATATCTATATTATTTGGCTAGTAAAAGGTTTCGGTATGTCCTTAGTCCATGTCAATTCCTTCCCGATGGTCGTAGAGCTCTGCTCTTCTAAGAAAATCGGTAAATTCACTGGCTACTACTATGCTTCTTCCATGCTTGCCCAGACTATCACTCCTTGCTTATTAGGCCTCTTACTATTAAACGAAAACTTCTCCTTCAGAGAATTACCAGTCTATGCCTGTGCCTGTGCTCTTATCAGTATCATTGTTTTTGCTTTTGTTAAGAACGTCAAGACTAAAAAGACTACAATAAAGAAAGGCATCGAAGCCATCGGAGGAGACGACTAAATCAATGAATAAAGCTACTGTAATCAATAATCTAAATCCGTTATTTATGAAGGCTATTGCTCATCGTGGGTACTTCAATGATCAAGACACTGAGAATGGACTCCACGCTTTTAAGAATGCTATCGACCATAATTTTGCTATTGAACTTGATGTTCATCTGACTAAAGACAATCAATTGATGGTTTGCCATGATGAACAGCTTAAAAGAACAACTGGCAAGGAAGGTATCATCGAAGATTTAACTGTCGATGAAATAAAGAAAGGTTACCATCTTCTTGATGGAGAAGAAGTGCCTACCTTCCAAGAAGTCTTGAATTTGGTTAAAGAACAAGTACCAATTGTCGTAGAGTTAAAAGTCTTTAGAAAAAACTATAAGCCTTTAGCTAAAAGACTAAAAGAAGAACTTGAAAATATTAAGGATAAGAAGAATATCATGCTGATATCCTTTGATCCTAGGTCCTTGCTTCCTTTTAGGAAGTCTGGCTATATGAGATCCCTTTTGGTGGCTAAGTCTCATCTCTATACCTATATGTTCAGACATCTCTTCGAATCAGTAGATTTAGAGTATGTGCTTTTCGAGAAGAAGAGAATTGCAAACTACCATAAGAGACATCTAGTTAACTGCTGGACTATCCAAGACGAGAAGACTTTAGACTTTGTCTTACCTTATACTGATACCATAACTTTCCAAAAGATGGACTGTGATTTAGTCCGCAATAAACTATTAAGCAAAAACAGTTAAGCAAAGTCTTTTAGAAAGAGCATTTGATAAGATATAATAATTAAATTAAGGAGAAAAACTCATGAAACGTTTAGAAGGAAAAGTTGCTATCATCACTGGTAGTAATTCCGGTTTCGGTGAAGAGACTGCTAAGCTTTTTGCCAAAGAATGAGCCAAGATTGTTATTTGCGCTAGAAGAAAAGAGGCCCTTGAGAAGGCTGAAGAACAGATCAAAGCTTTAGGCGGAGAAGTCTTAGCTATTCCTACTGATATTTCCAAGAAGGAAGATGTCGAGAATCTCTTCAAGGCCGCTAATGAACATTTCGGAAAGATTGATATCCTCATCAACAATGCAGGTGTTCTTGATCATAACCTCAACGCTATCAATCAGTTCGATGATGCTGATTTCGATAGAGTTATTGCCATCAATGAAAAAGGCACCATGGATTGCATCAGAGAAGCTTTAAAGTATATGATGCCTAAGAATTACGGCTCAATCGTCAATGTCGCCTCCGTTGCTGGTATGTTTGGCTGTGGCGGAGCTGTCTATGTTGCCTCTAAGGGTGCTATTATCGGTATCACTAAGCATACTGCCATGCGTTTCACTGGCACTGGCATCCGTTGCAACTCAGTCTGCCCTGGCACTATCATCACACCTATGACTACCAC
>ENA-UOOE01000769-UOOE01000769.1-fermentation-metagenome-genome-assembly--contig:-NODE-769-length-29576-cov-4.757156_pt1 | contig 29576 bp, 11 predicted proteins | sample MGYA00245776_ERZ724021 | MGnify/ENA primary metagenome ERZ724021 (study PRJEB28704, sample SAMN03018321) | fermentation metagenome | biome: anthropogenic terrestrial biome; feature: soil; material... | reverse complement strand
CTAAAAAACGCTGCCGCGTTAGCAAATTTTTTTATGCTAATGCGACAGCCCCTTTTTCCTAAGCCCTATAAGGGCATTTTACCAGCATTGTGCCTTAAGGCACATATGAAAATCTCGCCAGCCGCAATTTAATTGTTACTTGCCACCCTTAAAAGGGTCAATATATTCTTTAATACTTATTCCATATTTATATTTTAAATTTGCAAATCTCTCAAATATCATTAGACTACTTTTCCCCTTTAAAAAACCTACAAACCCTGACACACTCATTTTAGGTGGTATTGATACAAGCATATGTATATGGTCTTTGCATGCATTGGCTTCTATTATTTCTACTCCCTTCCATTCACATAACGTTCTTAATATTTTCCCTATTTCTTTTTTCTTTTCTCCATATATTTCTTTCCTTCTATATTTGGGTGCAAATACTATATGATATTTACATCTCCAATTAGTATGTGCTAAACTATTATTGTCCATTTTGGGCAATACCTCTTTTGATTTTAGATTGGCTGGCGAAACCATATCTATTATATCAAAGTGAGGTATTTTTTTTCAACGCTTAAGCTTTTCTGAACACACCTGCATAGCAGGTGGTTTTATTTATAGACAAAATCTGTCGCACTAATTTTTAGTGCGACATCCCCTTTATAATTATAAATTTTTCATGGCAACAGCCAAGAAAAATTATCCTTAACTGTCCACTGTCAATTATCAATTGTCCACTATACAAATATTTAGCCTGTTATATTAGAACTATCAAATATATTATATCTTTCAACTATGCCTGTCAGCATAAGTTCTATGGCTCCATCGCCAGTAACATTACAAGCTGTTCCAAAGCTATCCTGTAGTGCAAATATAGTTAATACTAATGCCACTGCTGAATCATTAAATCCTAATATTCCTGTAATTAATCCTAGTGAAGCCATTACTGTTCCACCAGGTACACCTGGAGCACCTATAGCAAAAATACCTAATAATATTATAAATTGCACCATTTGAGCAACAGGCGGTAATGTGCCATACACTATCTTTGACACTGTCATAACAAAAAATGTTTCTGTTAAAACAGAGCCACACAGATGTATAGTAGAACATAATGGAATTGCAAAATCTACCATATCATCTCTTAAAACGGAAGATTTACGAGCACATTTAAGGGCTACAGGTAAAGTAGCTGCACTAGACATAGTTCCAATTGCTGTTAAATATGCTGGCCCATAATGCTTTACCACTTCTAAAGGATTTTTCTTAGACATTGCTCCACCTATAATATACAATAATGTAAGCCAAATAATATGGCCTATTATTACTAATAATATGACAATTAAAAATACTGGTAATTGTTTTGTAATACTTCCCTCATAAGCTAATCCTGCAAAAGTTGTAGCTATAAAATATGGAAGAATAGGGATTACTACTCTTGTTACAATGGAGAGCATAATATTTTGAAACTGATCCAACAACTTTTCAATTAAATCTGAATTTGTCCAAGCAGTGGCAAGACCTATTAGAACTGCGGTAATTAATGCTGTCATAACAGACATAATTGGAGGTATATCTAATTGAAATACTATTTCAGGTAATTTCTTTAATCCTTCTGCATTACTAGTTATAGATAATTTCGGGATAATAGCATAGCCAGATATAGCTGAAAAAGTAGCTGCTCCAATAGATGAGATATATGCTATAACTACAGCAATTCCCAACATTTTGCTAGCATTAGATCGCATTTTAACTATAGAAGGTGCAATGAATCCTATAATTACAAGCGGTACGCAATAGAAAATTACTTGTCCTAATACATACTTTATAGTCATTACTACTCCTATTACACCCTCAGATGAAACAAGTCCTAATATAATTCCCCCTATTACTGCTATAAATAGTTTTAATACTAAGCTGTCTTTCACCTTACCCATGATAACTTCCTCCTATTTAATATATTTTTAGTAGCTTTACGCTACATTTTTCAACTACACTTTTCCATCATAACATTTAAAATAACTTCATCTGTACAGCTCATTCCTTCAGTAGATACCTTACCCAAATTTTGAATTGATTTTTCCACAGACTGATTTAAAATACCATCATTAGAAGGTACAAAAATATTATCTAGGGCCATTTTTGCAGCATCTAATGCTGAGGATACTGAAATAATTAATTTATATGCACATCCTAATTTAGCTCCATCACAAATCATTCCAGATATACCTGCAATCATATTTTTTATAGCCCCGCATATCTGTTTTATATCTCCACCTAACAAGTATGTTAATCCAGCACTTGCCCCTACTCCTGCAGCTACCCCACAGCCACATACTGCTGACAACGCTCCTGTATAGCTTTTAATATAAATGGTTACTAAATGACTTAAAGCTACACTTCTAATAATTATTTCATTATTTATATTTAATTTCTCCCCAACTGCAGCTATAGGCAGTATTGCTACTAACCCATGATTTCCACTGCCTGCACTGCTCATAACTGGTAATGGATAGCCAGACATTCTAGCTTCACAAGCTGCTGAAGTTATTGCTTTTGTATAATGTTCAATACTTTCATTATCCTTATATAATAGATTCCCCAATCCTAAGCCTAAATTATATTTTAATCCTTCTTCAGCAATCTTTTTATTCATAATAATGCCCTCATTAATAAACTGTATCTTTTCTAATTCTACATTATCTACAAATTCCTTAATATCAGCTATAGAAAATTCTTTAATCCTATCCCTTATACCAATTTGGGAAATCTTTTCTTCATACTGTTGTGAAATACATTCACCATTTCTTTCAAGACATACTATATTTAAATGACTATTTCTAATTACAACCCTGGATGTATTGCTTTTTCCTTTAGCTTCTACTTCTATGTATAGTCCAGTAATCTCTTCTCTTAAGTTTAGATGGATAATATTCTGTTCAATTAAATCTAAAGCTTTTTGAATATCATCAACAGCTAAATCTTTAATAACTTGAAGCTTGTATTCAGATTTCCCAACCACAATGGCTAAAGCTGCTGCCATAATAATACCTTTATTGTTTGTTCCTGGAATACCAACTTCCTTACCATTTTTAAATATATTTTTATCTACACTTATATTCAATTCCATTACTTGCTCTTCAAGCAATTCCTTAGCTTTTGCAACAGCATAAGCTACTGCCATTGGTTCTGTACATCCCAATGCTGGAACTACCCCATCCTTTAAAATATTTATTAGCAAATCCTCATTATACATAAACACTCCTCCTCAAAATTAAGCTCACTTACATTAAATAGCAATTTCAATGCCAAGTGGAATTAATTTACACTGCTGTAAAATCAATGTTCTGAAAAAACTTATATATTATTTTTATCAAAATTGAGAATTATTTAGTATTAATCTTAATACCATTAAGTGTAAGTATTGCTTTTACACCATTCTTCGCTTTTCTCAAATTTAATAAGCTTTTATCATATTTGGGAATAAAATTGAATACAATGGTAAAAAAAATAAACCTGTAAAATTTTACAGGTTTATTTTAATAATTAATTTTAATGTTCTAATTCTACTACGTTTTCAACAGCATCTAGTACTTTTCCACTAGTAATTAATTCTGTAGCTTTATCTAATTCTTTATACATTTCTATATTAGTATCATATTCAATAAAGTCTATTGACCCTCTTATTACTTTATAAGCTTGTTCAGTTCCTTTTCCTAACTTGAAGCCTTTATCTTTTCTAAAATCTATAGCCTGGCAAGCTGCCATCATTTCTGTAGCTACTACTCTTGTAGAATTTTTAATTATATCTCTAGCTGTTCTTGCTGCTATAGTTCCCATGCTTACTAAATCTTCCTGGTTAGCTGAGGATGGGATTGAATCTACTGATGCTGGATGAGCAAGTATCTTATTTTCTGATACTAAAGCTGCTGCAGCATACTGAGTAATCATAAATCCTGAGTTTAATCCACCATGTTTAGCAAGGAATGCTGGCAGATCATTTAACTGATGATTTATAAGTCTTTCAAGTCTTCTTTCTGATACGTTAGCAATTTCTGCTGCTCCAATTCCTAAAAAGTCGAAAGGCTGTGCCATTGGTTCTCCATGGAAGTTACCACCGGAGATAACGTCTCCTTCTCTTGTTATAATTGGATTGTCTGTAACTGAGTTGATTTCTATTTCAACCTTTTTCTGTACATAATCAATTGTATCCTTGCTAGCACCATGTATCTGAGGTACACATCTTAATGAATAAGCATCCTGTACTCTTAATTCCCCTTGTCTAGTTACATAAGTGCTTCCTTCTACTAATTTTAATATATTTCTTGCAGTAGCCATTTGTCCTTCATGTGGTCTAATTACATGAGTCCTAGGATCAAATGCATCTGTTATTCCTCTTAATGCTTCCATGCTTAATGCAGCTGCAATATCACTAACCTTTAATAATTGTATAGCATCATATACTGCTAATGCTCCAGTTGCTGTTAATACTTGAGTACCATTTATTAGTGCTAAACCTTCTTTAGCTTCTAACTTAATTGTAGGAATTCCAGCCTTGTTCATAGCTTCTTTACCTGACATTATTTGACCCTTGTATTCAGCTTCTCCAAGTCCAAGCATTGGTAAAACCATATGAGCAAGTGGTGCTAAGTCTCCTGATGCTCCTAATGATCCTTTTTCAGGAATACATGGATGTACTCCTTTATTTAACATCTCTATTAAAGTATTTATAGTTTCTATTTTTATTCCTGAATATCCCTTTGATAAAGCATTTGCTCTAGTAAGCATTATAGCTCTTACTGTATCTGTTGAAAATCTTGGACCATATCCACAAGAATGTGAACGTATAAGATTTTCTTGTAATTGACTACAATCTTCTTTGGATATACTTACATTACAAAACTCACCAAAACCAGTAGTTACACCATAAACAACTTTTTCATTTTCAACTATATCATCAATAATTTTTCTTGATTTTAAAACATTCTTTTTAGCTTCTTCACTTAAAGATACTTTACATCCTTTTCTAGCTACTGCTACCATTTCCTCTAAAGTCAAATCATTTCCTGTTAAAACAACTTCTTTAAATTCTTTCATTTGTATTTCCTCCTTAAAGTGTATATTATTAACTATATATTAGAGCTATATATTAGCTTCATATGCTTCATAAATTAACCCATTATAGCAGCTCCTATCATACCTGCTATGAATAATGGTATATCATAGAATATGAATGTTGGCACACAGGTATCCCAAATATGATCATGCTGTCCATCTACATTCAATCCAGATGTAGGTCCTAAAGTACTGTCTGATGCTGGTGAACCAGCGTCCCCAAGTGCTGCTGCAATTCCTAATAGTAGTATAATTGTTGGTGTGCTCATTCCAAGTTTTATACCTAATGGGCAATATATTGCAGCTATAATTGGAATTGTACCAAAGGATGTTCCTATACCCATTGTTACTAGAAGTCCAACTGCAAGCATTAAGAAAGCTCCACCCATTTTTCCACCTACTGCGCTTGCTGTAGAGCTAACTAAAGCTTCAACTGCTCCAGTTTTTCTTAAAACATCTCCATAGCCTGCTGCAACTAACATTACGAAAGCAATAAATGCCATCATTTTTAATCCGCCATCTATCATTTCGTCTATTTCTTTTACCTTTATTGATCCAGTTAGAACCATAATTAGCAATCCTGCTAATGCTCCAAGTGGTAATGATCCTGTAATAAGCTGAACTACAAATGCTCCTATTGCCCCTGAAAGTGCTAACCAGTGTTTTGGTGTCATTTTAACATCTTCAGTCTCATCTAAATCAAGACCTTCTATTTTTATATCCTTATATTCTCTTGGTTTTCTATACGCTACAAGTACAGCTAATAGCAAACCTATAAGCATTGATAATCCGCCAATCCACATTACACTTCCAACATCTTTAGTTGTAATTGGAATTCCATTTTGAATCATTTGGTCTCTTATAATATTATGGAATATAAGTCCAAATCCAACACCAAAAGATACATATGGTGCCTTAAGACCGAAAGTCAATGCACAAGCCACCGCTCTTCTATCTAGCTTCATTTTATTCATTAATGGAATTAGTGGTGGTATTAAAATTGGAATGAATGCTATATGAACTGGTATTAAATTCTGTGAAAAACATGCTACAAAAGCTATAACTAAGGTAAATGCAACTGCTTTTCCCTTAACTACCTTGGATATTTTCTTTGCTAATATTGTTGCAAGACCTGTTTTATTAATTGCAACAGCTAAAGCACCCAAAAGTATATAACTTAAAGCTGTTTCTGAATTTCCTCCCATACCTCCAATTAATGTAGCCATTGTGTCTGTTATAGGCATTCCAGCAGCTAATCCAGCAACTATGGCAGCTATTAATATTGATAGAATTACATTTAGCTTTAGCAGACATAGTACTGACATCACTATTACTGATATTATAACCGGATTTAGTAATATCATTTTTATTCCCCCTTATTGAATAAATTAAATATTATACATTTACTATTCCTTCTGCCACAATTTCAACTGTCCCATTTAAGCATATGCTTTCAACACTGTTTTCAGACCATTTAGTTGTTACTTGAAGCAGTCCCCCAGGTTGTCTTACTTTTTGGTCAATATTTTTCTTCTTCATATAGGTTAATGCTACCCCTAAAGCTGAAGTTCCGGAGGCACAGCTTCTTTCCCAAAAAAGACTATCAGTACCCTTAACATACACTAAAGGTTCTAAAAATTCTTCATTATAGTCATAATACATAATTCCAAAGGCATCATAGTGAGTCTTATCCATTTCGTTTTTTATTTGTTTAAAGAAAAGATCTTTGTCCTTTACTTTTTTACTATCCACTATAAAATGCGTAATTCCTTCAAATTCTACCTTTATACTAGAGAAAACGATACCATCTACTTCAAATGAAAAATCGCTAATCTCCTTAGGTAAAGGCATATTAACTTTTGATAAGTAAGTATTATCATCTTCTGTTTTATATACCTGGCAATTAATTATAGAATCAATTCCCGATACTTCTAATTGAACTGTATGTCCATCTTCTGCTTTAGTAATATTAGGATACTGGTTATGTACCATCAATGCTGCCAAAGCTCTTGTAGCATTACCGCAAAATTCACCTCCCATCATTTGAAGTCTAAGACATTTATCTTCTAGTTCTTTGTGTACGATTGCTTTTTCAATAAAACCAACTTGTTCTGCACAAATATTACTATAACTCATCAATTTCTTTGCTACATGCATTTGCATATTCCTTGGAACTTGATCTAAAACAAATATTGTCATGTTCTCCACCGGATTTACCTTCACAAAATGCAGCTTAATTTTCGTTTCCTCCTCTCTAAGAGTTACTTGATCTTTATTACAGCCTAATTATATCATGATTTCGTCAAATAAAAGTCTATTTTGAATTTTTTAAACATTAAAATTTCAGGCTTATTTTTTTATGCAAAAATTAATATTTGGAATTAAATACTTGGTTTTTCTCTATAATATGTAATTTAAGTAGATTTCAGACAATATTAACCTAATTTTAATGAATGACCACACTGTTTTTCGTCGATAAAACGCCTATTATTATAAATTTTAAATTATTTTTGACATATTTGAATTTTCTATATACTTATATTATGCAATGCTTATAATTCAGTTTTAATACTATTCATAATTATCATAATGAATTTTTAAATTATTAAAGCTGCATTATGATAATCTTATAATTCACTATCAGGTTATCACTGTAATTTACTAAATTGAAATAATCCGACTAATTCCAATTAAACTAACAGATACAAATTCCATTAAACCATAGCCTACTAAAAGAATAAAAAAATCTCAAGCATATATGTACTATAATTTCAACAAATATATTTTAATTATCCATCTTTCGTGCACAAAAGTCCCCTTAAACTAGATTTAATTTTTTATCACAAATCTAGTTTAAGGGGACTTTTAAATACAAACTATAATTATAAGCTATTTTTATTTATATAAACTTTTCCAATTAGCAATAAAGATTATTAATTTAAAATCTTTTCTACATTGTATATCTAATCATTCCTCCTGGTCCTAAAGGAATATTAAATACAATAAATACTATTAATATGGCTATCCACGCAATTCCAAATGTTATAGAATAAGGAATCATATTAGATATTATAGTACCCATTCCTGTTTCTTTGTCGTATTTACGTGCAAAAGTTATTAACATCGGAAAGTACGGGAATAGTGGACTAATTGGGTTAGTTATGGAATCACCTATTCTAAAAGCCATTTGTGTAACTGCTGGACTATAACCTAATAATAACAACATAGGAACAAATATTGGTGCCATAATAGCCCATTTTGCACCAGCACTTCCTATAAATATGTTTATAAGTGCTTCTAATAATATAAAACATACAATTACGCCTACCCCAGTAAACCCAGAATTTTTAAGTGCATTTGCCCCTTTTACTGACATAACAATACCTATATTGCTCCAGTTAAACAATGCTATAAATAAAGAAGCTGCAAAAGCAATTACTATATATGATCCCAATTCTTTCATAGCATCTGACATCATAGCAACAACATCTTTATCATTTTTTATTCTTCCTGTCATTGCTCCATATATTATTCCTGGAACTAAGAACAATAACGTAATTATTGGTATAAGTCCCTGCATAAGCGGTGATTCCCAAGCAATTAATGACCCTGTTGCAGGATCTCTCATAAACGCATCCTTACCTATACTCAATAAAACTATTATTGAAATCATGATAAGTACAGATATCCCTGACCATTTTAATGCCTTTTTCTCTTTTTCACCAATTTCAGTATTTTCTTCGTCATAGAAATCACCTTCATATTTTTCAAAACGAGGAGCTATTATTTTTTCAGTAACAAATACACCACACACTACCAATAATATTGTAGAAGCAATCATAAAATATATATTCATTGCTGGTGTCCCTTTATATGAGGGGTCAATCATTTGTGCTGCTGGAATTGTAAAACTTGCCATTTGTACATCTGTCATATTAACAATTAAGTTTGCTGAGAATCCGCCAGCCACTCCGGCATATGCAGCAAACATTCCTATTAAGGGATTCCTACCCATTGATAAAAATATTGTGGCAGCTAATGGAGGTAATAATATAAAACCTGCATCTCCAGCTCCATCAGCTAGAATACTAACTAAAATAATTGTACCTGTAACTAAACTTTTAGGAACTTTCACTATTGATGATTTCATTGCTGAAGTCAATAAGCCAGACTTTTCAGCCACACCAGCACCTAACATAACCACAAGTACCATACCCAATGGTGGAAATTTTTGAAACTCATTCACGCATTCCATTAATATTTTTCTAAAACCATCTGTAGACATAAGATTTACTATGGCTGTTGTTTTATTATTAGATGGGTTTACAACAGATACCCCAGATGCCAACCATGATATAATCATTATAATTATGCATAAAATCCCAAATATTGATACCGGATCAGGCAACTTATTCCCTACCCGTTCTATCTTACCAAGAACTTTTTCCAAAGAACTATGCTTGTTTACGTTTTTATTTAATTCTCCGTTAACACTCATTAAATTTACCCCCTTTTTTAATATAAATTCTTAATTTTTATTAAGAAAATCTACAGCTATTTGACACAAACATCTACAAGCTGTTAACAAGTTGCTATCATCCCATTCAAAGTGTGAATTATGATGAATTATTTCCCTATCTTTCATCACCCCAACAAAGAAAAACACAGATGGTACCTTATTAGTGAAAAAAGCAAAATCCTCGGAACCAGTAAGTGGTTGTTTTACATTTATAATTTTACTTTCACCTACTACAGTAGAAATTGACTCAATTGCAATATCAGTCATTTTTTCATTATTAATAACTGCAGGAGCAAATGTATAAAATTCTATATTGTAACTTGCACCTTGGGATTCAGTTATAGCTTTAAGGATGTTCTCCATAGAACTTACTATAAGATCTCTTGTGTCTTTGTTAAATGTCCTAAGGGTTCCTTTGACAGTTATTTCATCTGGAATACAGTTAAAGCTACTACCTCCATTTATAGCTCCAAAGGATAAAACTACTGGTTCAAAGCAACTTACTCTTCTGTTGATAAAAGACCTTATGCTTGACATAACCTGTATCGTTATATCAATTGGATCTATACATAATTCAGGGCTTGCCCCATGCCCCCCCTTACCAATAACTTTAAATGTAAAGTCATCACAAGATGCCATTATCGGTCCTTTTTTCAGCATCACATGTCCTTCTGGCGTACTACCCCATAAGTGACAAGCTGCTGCTGCATCTACTTTAGGATTGTCCAGTACCCCCTCTTCTATCATTAAATTTGCTCCACCTTCTGCTTCTTCAGCTGGTTGAAAAACAAGCTTTATATTACCATGAATCTTATCCTTCAATTCATTAAGTACCTTTGCTGCCCCCAAAAGTGCAGCAACATGTCCATCATGTCCACATGCATGCATTATTCCTAGATTCTTTGACTTGTATTCTATATCTACTTCTTCATTAACTGGTATAGCATCCATGTCAGCTCTTAATAAAATTGTTTTCCCTGGATATTTTCCTTTTATTAGTGCTGTAACCCCAGTTTTTGCTAACTTGTGTATATCATTTATGTCTAGCTTTCTCAATTCCTCTTCTATTGTTTTTGAAGTGTTAAATTCATTAAACCCTAATTCAGGATGCATATGAAAGTAATGCCTTAACTTTTTCATATCTTCATAATATTTTTCTGATAGTTGTGTAATATCATTTTCATACATACAATCACCTTTTCTTTAAATATTTATGTAAGATATAAAGTGACCTTGGTCACTTTATAAATAAAAATTATTAATGTTCTAATTCTACTACGCTTTCAACAGCATCTAGTACTTTTCCACTAGTAATTAATTCTGTAGCTTTATCTAATTCTTTATACATTTCTATATTAGTATCATATTCAATAAAGTCTATTGACCCTCTTATTACTTTATAAGCTTGTTCAGTTCCTTTTCCTAACTTGAAGCCTTTATCTTTTCTAAAATCTATAGCCTGGCAAGCTGCCATCATTTCTGTAGCTACTACTCTTGTAGAATTTTTAATTATATCTCTAGCTGTTCTTGCTGCTATAGTTCCCATGCTTACTAAATCTTCCTGGTTAGCTGAGGATGGGATTGAATCTACTGATGCTGGATGAGCAAGTATCTTATTTTCTGATACTAAAGCTGCTGCAGCATACTGAGTAATCATAAATCCTGAGTTTAATCCACCATGTTTAGCAAGGAATGCTGGCAGATCATTTAACTGATGATTTATAAGTCTTTCAAGTCTTCTTTCTGATACGTTAGCAATTTCTGCTGCTCCAATTCCTAAAAAGTCGAAAGGCTGTGCCATTGGTTCTCCATGGAAGTTACCACCGGAGATAACGTCTCCTTCTCTTGTTATAATTGGATTGTCTGTAACTGAGTTGATTTCTATTTCAACCTTTTTCTGTACATAATCAATTGTATCCTTGCTAGCACCATGTATCTGAGGTACACATCTTAATGAATAAGCATCCTGTACTCTTAATTCCCCTTGTCTAGTTACATAAGTGCTTCCTTCTACTAATTTTAATATATTTCTTGCAGTAGCCATTTGTCCTTCATGTGGTCTAATTACATGAGTCCTAGGATCAAATGCATCTGTTATTCCTCTTAATGCTTCCATGCTTAATGCAGCTGCAATATCACTAACCTTTAATAATTGTATAGCATCATATACTGCTAATGCTCCAGTTGCTGTTAATACTTGAGTACCATTTATTAGTGCTAAACCTTCTTTAGCTTCTAACTTAATTGTAGGAATTCCAGCCTTGTTCATAGCTTCTTTACCTGACATTATTTGACCCTTGTATTCAGCTTCTCCAAGTCCAAGCATTGGTAAAACCATATGAGCAAGTGGTGCTAAGTCTCCTGATGCTCCTAATGATCCTTTTTCAGGAATACATGGATGTACTCCTTTATTTAACATCTCTATTAAAGTATTTATAGTTTCTATTTTTATTCCTGAATATCCCTTTGATAAAGCATTTGCTCTAGTAAGCATTATAGCTCTTACTGTATCTGTTGAAAATCTTGGACCATATCCACAAGAATGTGAACGTATAAGATTTTCTTGTAATTGACTACAATCTTCTTTGGATATACTTACATTACAAAACTCACCAAAACCAGTAGTTACACCATAAACAACTTTTTCATTTTCAACTATATCATCAATAATTTTTCTTGATTTTAAAACATTCTTTTTAGCTTCTTCACTTAAAGATACTTTACATCCTTTTCTAGCTACTGCTACCATTTCCTCTAAAGTCAAATCATTTCCTGTTAAAACAACTTCTTTAAATTCTTTCATTTGTATTTCCTCCTTAAAGTGTATATTATTATAGTCGATTGCGGAATTCCGCAATCGTTGATTCGCCTAACTTTTTAGCCGTTAGGCTTTTATATTTTCCTCCACTGCTGCATAATAGAAATACACCACATAAATCTAAAACACAACAGGGAGGTTTTTAACATGTTTTGTCTTAATAAAATTAAACAACTTAATATTTTTGAACAGGAATTTGAATTAAAACACATGATTACCAAGCAACCCGTAGGGTTTATTAATTTGCTTGCTGATAATTTTGATATTAATACGTTTATCCCTAACTCATTTAAGGAACATTATTATGCCAATTTAGAAAAAGATAGAGAATATGAACTTTCTTTTGTTTTAGTAATATTTAAGATACTGGTTATACACTATCAATACTGCTAAAGCTCTTACAGCATTAATAATATATAACGAATTTTGTCATGTTATCTACTGGATTTGCCTTCATAAAATGCAGCTTTATTTTCTCTGCTCCATCTTCATGAATTATTTATCTTCGTTGTAATTTAATTGTATCACAATTCCGTCAATTAAAAGTCTATTCTGAATGCTGTAACTATTAAAATTTCAAATTTATTTTTTATGTTAAAATCAATACATAGTATTAAATGCTCGCTTTTTTATTATAATATATAATTTAAATAAGTTTTAAATTATATATTATAATTTTAATGAATAAATGTCTCATTTTAAGTCGATAAAACGTCGATGGCTATAAACTTTAAATTTTTTGTAATATTTTAATTTTCTTTATATTCATATTTTATAGTGCTAGACATGCAATTTTAATGCTATTTATAATTATCATAATGAATTATTAAATTGCTAAAGCTGCATTATGCTAATGTTTTAATTCATTATTGCTTTATCTATGTGATTTACTAAATTAGAATAATTTCACTTGCAAATACAATAAAAATATCCTATAGGGCAGACTTTTTAATGTCTACCTCGTAGGATACATTAGGCCAAAAATTTACCTAATTTTTATTAGCCTTTCTCAATACATTTATTACTTCTATTTCATAATTATCTCTTGCTTCTTTTAAGAATTTTATTCCTTCATCACAATAATAATCTATATCTTTGTCTAAATATTTACTGTATATTTTATTTAAATTTTCATTTCCTTCCATACTAACCCTTATTTCAGCTTTAATCCTATAAACTACACCTATCTCATGAGGGTTTTTAAGCTTTTGGGAATGTGCGTCTGCATTCTTTAGATATTGTAATCCTTCAGAATAATTTCCCTCCTTTACATATAGAAGAGCCATAAAGGCTTCTAGTATGGAACGTCTCCATATGGAGTCAAATTGGTTATATAGGCTGTAAGCCTTTTCAAAATAATCTTTAGCCCCATAGTAATCTCCCATATCAAAAGCTGCTTGCCCAGCATTTATATTAAATACAGCTAAACTAGTTAATGCATTTTTATTTTCACAAATAGCAATAGCCTTATCATAGTAATTTAAGGCTTCTGAAAATTTCATGTTAAATCTTCTTATTTCACCAATATAATTATAGGCCGCTGCAATATTTAAAGAATATTTATCAGCTACCTGCTTAGTTACATTAAATATATTTATAGATTCATTTAATAATTTTTCTGCTTCTTCATATTCTCCACACATTATTTTGTATAGACCTTTTAATCTTAATAAAATACCTATTTCCTTATGATAGTTACATTCCACAGCTAAATCCAATGCTAATTCTACATATCTTATCATAAGATCAGTTTTATTGGTTTGAATACAATAGTATATCATTTGTTTATATCCTTCAAGGCCATAATCCCTGTCTTTTATCTCAATAGACTTTTCAATCATTTCCTGTATAAAGGCTGTCCCCTGTTCATAATCTCCTTCTCTTATCAAATACCTGCCCTTCATATGAAGAAAAGCTATTTCTAATTTTACTACCTGTTCTGTTGCTCCCTCTTTCTTTTTAACTTCCTTTAATAAATTATCAATATCCTTTAAATGCTTTATAGTTTGCTGCTTACTAAAATACGCATATTTATAAGCTTCACTATCTGGATTACTTAATATTGGAAAAAGTTCATGACTAAAATTTAAATAATAATTTAAACTTTTTATTTTATAATTTAAAGATTTTACTCTATTATCTCCATTAGAATAATGATAAATTAGTTTGTGATAAGTATTTATATCTGTTTTATCATTTTTCAAACCCTTCTCTAGTAAATTTCCTATCTTATTATGAAGAATTTTTTTTCTCCCATCAGATTGTTTAATATAAACAAATTCTCTTAATTTTTGATGGGTAAATTTAAAACTAATTTTATCATTACTATTTACTTCTTTTAAAATAAATTTATTTTAAAAGAAGTAAATAGTAATGATAAAATTAGTTTTAAATTTACCCATCAAAAATTAAGAGAATTTGTTTATATTAAACAATCTGATGGGAGAAAAAAAATTCTTCATAATAAGATAGGAAATTTACTAGAGAAGGGTTTGAAAAATGATAAAACAGATATAAATACTTATCACAAACTAATTTATCATTATTCTAATGGAGATAATAGAGTAAAATCTTTAAATTATAAAATAAAAAGTTTAAATTATTATTTAAATTTTAGTCATGAACTTTTTCCAATATTAAGTAATCCAGATAGTGAAGCTTATAAATATGCGTATTTTAGTAAGCAGCAAACTATAAAGCATTTAAAGGATATTGATAATTTATTAAAGGAAGTTAAAAAGAAAGAGGGAGCAACAGAACAGGTAGTAAAATTAGAAATAGCTTTTCTTCATATGAAGGGCAGGTATTTGATAAGAGAAGGAGATTATGAACAGGGGACAGCCTTTATACAGGAAATGATTGAAAAGTCTATTGAGATAAAAGACAGGGATTATGGCCTTGAAGGATATAAACAAATGATATACTATTGTATTCAAACCAATAAAACTGATCTTATGATAAGATATGTAGAATTAGCATTGGATTTAGCTGTGGAATGTAACTATCATAAGGAAATAGGTATTTTATTAAGATTAAAAGGTCTATACAAAATAATGTGTGGAGAATATGAAGAAGCAGAAAAATTATTAAATGAATCTATAAATATATTTAATGTAACTAAGCAGGTAGCTGATAAATATTCTTTAAATATTGCAGCGGCCTATAATTATATTGGTGAAATAAGAAGATTTAACATGAAATTTTCAGAAGCCTTAAATTACTATGATAAGGCTATTGCTATTTGTGAAAATAAAAATGCATTAACTAGTTTAGCTGTATTTAATATAAATGCTGGGCAAGCAGCTTTTGATATGGGAGATTACTATGGGGCTAAAGATTATTTTGAAAAGGCTTACAGCCTATATAACCAATTTGACTCCATATGGAGACGTTCCATACTAGAAGCCTTTATGGCTCTTCTATATGTAAAGGAGGGAAATTATTCTGAAGGATTACAATATCTAAAGAATGCAGACGCACATTCCCAAAAGCTTAAAAACCCTCATGAGATAGGTGTAGTTTATAGGATTAAAGCTGAAATAAGGGTTAGTATGGAAGGAAATGAAAATTTAAATAAAATATACAGTAAATATTTAGACAAAGATATAGATTATTATTGTGATGAAGGAATAAAATTCTTAAAAGAAGCAAGAGATAATTATGAAATAGAAGTAATAAATGTATTGAGAAAGGCTAATAAAAATTAGGTAAATTTTTGGCCTAATGTATCCTACGAGGTAGACATTAAAAAGTCTGCCCTATAGGATATTTTTATTGTATTTGCAAGTGAAATTATTCTAATTTAGTAAATCACATAGATAAAGCAATAATGAATTAAAACATTAGCATAATGCAGCTTTAGCAATTTAATAATTCATTATGATAATTATAAATAGCATTAAAATTGCATGTCTAGCACTATAAAATATGAATATAAAGAAAATTAAAATATTACAAAAAATTTAAAGTTTATAGCCATCGACGTTTTATCGACTTAAAATGAGACATTTATTCATTAAAATTATAATATATAATTTAAAACTTATTTAAATTATATATTATAATAAAAAAGCGAGCATTTAATACTATGTATTGATTTTAACATAAAAAATAAATTTGAAATTTTAATAGTTACAGCATTCAGAATAGACTTTTAATTGACGGAATTGTGATACAATTAAATTACAACGAAGATAAATAATTCATGAAGATGGAGCAGAGAAAATAAAGCTGCATTTTATGAAGGCAAATCCAGTAGATAACATGACAAAATTCGTTATATATTATTAATGCTGTAAGAGCTTTAGCAGTATTGATAGTGTATAACCAGTATCTTAAATATTACTAAAACAAAAGAAAGTTCATATTCTCTATCTTTTTCTAAATTGGCATAATAATGTTCCTTAAATGAGTTAGGGATAAACGTATTAATATCAAAATTATCAGCAAGCAAATTAATAAACCCTACGGGTTGCTTGGTAATCATGTGTTTTAATTCAAATTCCTGTTCAAAAATATTAAGTTGTTTAATTTTATTAAGACAAAACATGTTAAAAACCTCCCTGTTGTGTTTTAGATTTATGTGGTGTATTTCTATTATGCAGCAGTGGAGGAAAATATAAAAGCCTAACGGCTAAAAAGTTAGGCGAATCAACGATTGCGGAATTCCGCAATCGACTATAATAATATACACTTTAAGGAGGAAATACAAATGAAAGAATTTAAAGAAGTTGTTTTAACAGGAAATGATTTGACTTTAGAGGAAATGGTAGCAGTAGCTAGAAAAGGATGTAAAGTATCTTTAAGTGAAGAAGCTAAAAAGAATGTTTTAAAATCAAGAAAAATTATTGATGATATAGTTGAAAATGAAAAAGTTGTTTATGGTGTAACTACTGGTTTTGGTGAGTTTTGTAATGTAAGTATATCCAAAGAAGATTGTAGTCAATTACAAGAAAATCTTATACGTTCACATTCTTGTGGATATGGTCCAAGATTTTCAACAGATACAGTAAGAGCTATAATGCTTACTAGAGCAAATGCTTTATCAAAGGGATATTCAGGAATAAAAATAGAAACTATAAATACTTTAATAGAGATGTTAAATAAAGGAGTACATCCATGTATTCCTGAAAAAGGATCATTAGGAGCATCAGGAGACTTAGCACCACTTGCTCATATGGTTTTACCAATGCTTGGACTTGGAGAAGCTGAATACAAGGGTCAAATAATGTCAGGTAAAGAAGCTATGAACAAGGCTGGAATTCCTACAATTAAGTTAGAAGCTAAAGAAGGTTTAGCACTAATAAATGGTACTCAAGTATTAACAGCAACTGGAGCATTAGCAGTATATGATGCTATACAATTATTAAAGGTTAGTGATATTGCAGCTGCATTAAGCATGGAAGCATTAAGAGGAATAACAGATGCATTTGATCCTAGGACTCATGTAATTAGACCACATGAAGGACAAATGGCTACTGCAAGAAATATATTAAAATTAGTAGAAGGAAGCACTTATGTAACTAGACAAGGGGAATTAAGAGTACAGGATGCTTATTCATTAAGATGTGTACCTCAGATACATGGTGCTAGCAAGGATACAATTGATTATGTACAGAAAAAGGTTGAAATAGAAATCAACTCAGTTACAGACAATCCAATTATAACAAGAGAAGGAGACGTTATCTCCGGTGGTAACTTCCATGGAGAACCAATGGCACAGCCTTTCGACTTTTTAGGAATTGGAGCAGCAGAAATTGCTAACGTATCAGAAAGAAGACTTGAAAGACTTATAAATCATCAGTTAAATGATCTGCCAGCATTCCTTGCTAAACATGGTGGATTAAACTCAGGATTTATGATTACTCAGTATGCTGCAGCAGCTTTAGTATCAGAAAATAAGATACTTGCTCATCCAGCATCAGTAGATTCAATCCCATCCTCAGCTAACCAGGAAGATTTAGTAAGCATGGGAACTATAGCAGCAAGAACAGCTAGAGATATAATTAAAAATTCTACAAGAGTAGTAGCTACAGAAATGATGGCAGCTTGCCAGGCTATAGATTTTAGAAAAGATAAAGGCTTCAAGTTAGGAAAAGGAACTGAACAAGCTTATAAAGTAATAAGAGGGTCAATAGACTTTATTGAATATGATACTAATATAGAAATGTATAAAGAATTAGATAAAGCTACAGAATTAATTACTAGTGGAAAAGTACTAGATGCTGTTGAAAGCGTAGTAGAATTAGAACATTAATAATTTTTATTTATAAAGTGACCAAGGTCACTTTATATCTTACATAAATATTTAAAGAAAAGGTGATTGTATGTATGAAAATGATATTACACAACTATCAGAAAAATATTATGAAGATATGAAAAAGTTAAGGCATTACTTTCATATGCATCCTGAATTAGGGTTTAATGAATTTAACACTTCAAAAACAATAGAAGAGGAATTGAGAAAGCTAGACATAAATGATATACACAAGTTAGCAAAAACTGGGGTTACAGCACTAATAAAAGGAAAATATCCAGGGAAAACAATTTTATTAAGAGCTGACATGGATGCTATACCAGTTAATGAAGAAGTAGATATAGAATACAAGTCAAAGAATCTAGGAATAATGCATGCATGTGGACATGATGGACATGTTGCTGCACTTTTGGGGGCAGCAAAGGTACTTAATGAATTGAAGGATAAGATTCATGGTAATATAAAGCTTGTTTTTCAACCAGCTGAAGAAGCAGAAGGTGGAGCAAATTTAATGATAGAAGAGGGGGTACTGGACAATCCTAAAGTAGATGCAGCAGCAGCTTGTCACTTATGGGGTAGTACGCCAGAAGGACATGTGATGCTGAAAAAAGGACCGATAATGGCATCTTGTGATGACTTTACATTTAAAGTTATTGGTAAGGGGGGGCATGGGGCAAGCCCTGAATTATGTATAGATCCAATTGATATAACGATACAGGTTATGTCAAGCATAAGGTCTTTTATCAACAGAAGAGTAAGTTGCTTTGAACCAGTAGTTTTATCCTTTGGAGCTATAAATGGAGGTAGTAGCTTTAACTGTATTCCAGATGAAATAACTGTCAAAGGAACCCTTAGGACATTTAACAAAGACACAAGAGATCTTATAGTAAGTTCTATGGAGAACATCCTTAAAGCTATAACTGAATCCCAAGGTGCAAGTTACAATATAGAATTTTATACATTTGCTCCTGCAGTTATTAATAATGAAAAAATGACTGATATTGCAATTGAGTCAATTTCTACTGTAGTAGGTGAAAGTAAAATTATAAATGTAAAACAACCACTTACTGGTTCCGAGGATTTTGCTTTTTTCACTAATAAGGTACCATCTGTGTTTTTCTTTGTTGGGGTGATGAAAGATAGGGAAATAATTCATCATAATTCACACTTTGAATGGGATGATAGCAACTTGTTAACAGCTTGTAGATGTTTGTGTCAAATAGCTGTAGATTTTCTTAATAAAAATTAAGAATTTATATTAAAAAAGGGGGTAAATTTAATGAGTGTTAACGGAGAATTAAATAAAAACGTAAACAAGCATAGTTCTTTGGAAAAAGTTCTTGGTAAGATAGAACGGGTAGGGAATAAGTTGCCTGATCCGGTATCAATATTTGGGATTTTATGCATAATTATAATGATTATATCATGGTTGGCATCTGGGGTATCTGTTGTAAACCCATCTAATAATAAAACAACAGCCATAGTAAATCTTATGTCTACAGATGGTTTTAGAAAAATATTAATGGAATGCGTGAATGAGTTTCAAAAATTTCCACCATTGGGTATGGTACTTGTGGTTATGTTAGGTGCTGGTGTGGCTGAAAAGTCTGGCTTATTGACTTCAGCAATGAAATCATCAATAGTGAAAGTTCCTAAAAGTTTAGTTACAGGTACAATTATTTTAGTTAGTATTCTAGCTGATGGAGCTGGAGATGCAGGTTTTATATTATTACCTCCATTAGCTGCCACAATATTTTTATCAATGGGTAGGAATCCCTTAATAGGAATGTTTGCTGCATATGCCGGAGTGGCTGGCGGATTCTCAGCAAACTTAATTGTTAATATGACAGATGTACAAATGGCAAGTTTTACAATTCCAGCAGCACAAATGATTGACCCCTCATATAAAGGGACACCAGCAATGAATATATATTTTATGATTGCTTCTACAATATTATTGGTAGTGTGTGGTGTATTTGTTACTGAAAAAATAATAGCTCCTCGTTTTGAAAAATATGAAGGTGATTTCTATGACGAAGAAAATACTGAAATTGGTGAAAAAGAGAAAAAGGCATTAAAATGGTCAGGGATATCTGTACTTATCATGATTTCAATAATAGTTTTATTGAGTATAGGTAAGGATGCGTTTATGAGAGATCCTGCAACAGGGTCATTAATTGCTTGGGAATCACCGCTTATGCAGGGACTTATACCAATAATTACGTTATTGTTCTTAGTTCCAGGAATAATATATGGAGCAATGACAGGAAGAATAAAAAATGATAAAGATGTTGTTGCTATGATGTCAGATGCTATGAAAGAATTGGGATCATATATAGTAATTGCTTTTGCAGCTTCTTTATTTATAGCATTGTTTAACTGGAGCAATATAGGTATTGTTATGTCAGTAAAAGGGGCAAATGCACTTAAAAATTCTGGGTTTACTGGGGTAGGCGTAATTGTATGTTTTATATTATTAGAAGCACTTATAAACATATTTATAGGAAGTGCTGGTGCAAAATGGGCTATTATGGCACCAATATTTGTTCCTATGTTGTTATTATTAGGTTATAGTCCAGCAGTTACACAAATGGCTTTTAGAATAGGTGATTCCATAACTAACCCAATTAGTCCACTATTCCCGTACTTTCCGATGTTAATAACTTTTGCACGTAAATACGACAAAGAAACAGGAATGGGTACTATAATATCTAATATGATTCCTTATTCTATAACATTTGGAATTGCGTGGATAGCCATATTAATAGTATTTATTGTATTTAATATTCCTTTAGGACCAGGAGGAATGATTAGATATACAATGTAGAAAAGATTTTAAATTAATAATCTTTATTGCTAATTGGAAAAGTTTATATAAATAAAAATAGCTTATAATTATAGTTTGTATTTAAAAGTCCCCTTAAACTAGATTTGTGATAAAAAATTAAATCTAGTTTAAGGGGACTTTTGTGCACGAAAGATGGATAATTAAAATATATTTGTTGAAATTATAGTACATATATGCTTGAGATTTTTTTATTCTTTTAGTAGGCTATGGTTTAATGGAATTTGTATCTGTTAGTTTAATTGGAATTAGTCGGATTATTTCAATTTAGTAAATTACAGTGATAACCTGATAGTGAATTATAAGATTATCATAATGCAGCTTTAATAATTTAAAAATTCATTATGATAATTATGAATAGTATTAAAACTGAATTATAAGCATTGCATAATATAAGTATATAGAAAATTCAAATATGTCAAAAATAATTTAAAATTTATAATAATAGGCGTTTTATCGACGAAAAACAGTGTGGTCATTCATTAAAATTAGGTTAATATTGTCTGAAATCTACTTAAATTACATATTATAGAGAAAAACCAAGTATTTAATTCCAAATATTAATTTTTGCATAAAAAAATAAGCCTGAAATTTTAATGTTTAAAAAATTCAAAATAGACTTTTATTTGACGAAATCATGATATAATTAGGCTGTAATAAAGATCAAGTAACTCTTAGAGAGGAGGAAACGAAAATTAAGCTGCATTTTGTGAAGGTAAATCCGGTGGAGAACATGACAATATTTGTTTTAGATCAAGTTCCAAGGAATATGCAAATGCATGTAGCAAAGAAATTGATGAGTTATAGTAATATTTGTGCAGAACAAGTTGGTTTTATTGAAAAAGCAATCGTACACAAAGAACTAGAAGATAAATGTCTTAGACTTCAAATGATGGGAGGTGAATTTTGCGGTAATGCTACAAGAGCTTTGGCAGCATTGATGGTACATAACCAGTATCCTAATATTACTAAAGCAGAAGATGGACATACAGTTCAATTAGAAGTATCGGGAATTGATTCTATAATTAATTGCCAGGTATATAAAACAGAAGATGATAATACTTACTTATCAAAAGTTAATATGCCTTTACCTAAGGAGATTAGCGATTTTTCATTTGAAGTAGATGGTATCGTTTTCTCTAGTATAAAGGTAGAATTTGAAGGAATTACGCATTTTATAGTGGATAGTAAAAAAGTAAAGGACAAAGATCTTTTCTTTAAACAAATAAAAAACGAAATGGATAAGACTCACTATGATGCCTTTGGAATTATGTATTATGACTATAATGAAGAATTTTTAGAACCTTTAGTGTATGTTAAGGGTACTGATAGTCTTTTTTGGGAAAGAAGCTGTGCCTCCGGAACTTCAGCTTTAGGGGTAGCATTAACCTATATGAAGAAGAAAAATATTGACCAAAAAGTAAGACAACCTGGGGGACTGCTTCAAGTAACAACTAAATGGTCTGAAAACAGTGTTGAAAGCATATGCTTAAATGGGACAGTTGAAATTGTGGCAGAAGGAATAGTAAATGTATAATATTTAATTTATTCAATAAGGGGGAATAAAAATGATATTACTAAATCCGGTTATAATATCAGTAATAGTGATGTCAGTACTATGTCTGCTAAAGCTAAATGTAATTCTATCAATATTAATAGCTGCCATAGTTGCTGGATTAGCTGCTGGAATGCCTATAACAGACACAATGGCTACATTAATTGGAGGTATGGGAGGAAATTCAGAAACAGCTTTAAGTTATATACTTTTGGGTGCTTTAGCTGTTGCAATTAATAAAACAGGTCTTGCAACAATATTAGCAAAGAAAATATCCAAGGTAGTTAAGGGAAAAGCAGTTGCATTTACCTTAGTTATAGCTTTTGTAGCATGTTTTTCACAGAATTTAATACCAGTTCATATAGCATTCATTCCAATTTTAATACCACCACTAATTCCATTAATGAATAAAATGAAGCTAGATAGAAGAGCGGTGGCTTGTGCATTGACTTTCGGTCTTAAGGCACCATATGTATCTTTTGGTGTTGGATTTGGACTTATATTCCATAATATTATAAGAGACCAAATGATTCAAAATGGAATTCCAATTACAACTAAAGATGTTGGAAGTGTAATGTGGATTGGCGGATTATCAATGCTTATAGGTTTGCTATTAGCTGTACTTGTAGCGTATAGAAAACCAAGAGAATATAAGGATATAAAAATAGAAGGTCTTGATTTAGATGAGACTGAAGATGTTAAAATGACACCAAAACACTGGTTAGCACTTTCAGGGGCAATAGGAGCATTTGTAGTTCAGCTTATTACAGGATCATTACCACTTGGAGCATTAGCAGGATTGCTAATTATGGTTCTAACTGGATCAATAAAGGTAAAAGAAATAGACGAAATGATAGATGGCGGATTAAAAATGATGGCATTTATTGCTTTCGTAATGTTAGTTGCAGCAGGCTATGGAGATGTTTTAAGAAAAACTGGAGCAGTTGAAGCTTTAGTTAGCTCTACAGCAAGCGCAGTAGGTGGAAAAATGGGTGGAGCTTTCTTAATGCTTGCAGTTGGACTTCTAGTAACAATGGGTATAGGAACATCCTTTGGTACAATTCCAATTATAGCTGCAATATATTGCCCATTAGGTATAAAACTTGGAATGAGCACACCAACAATTATACTACTATTAGGAATTGCAGCAGCACTTGGGGACGCTGGTTCACCAGCATCAGACAGTACTTTAGGACCTACATCTGGATTGAATGTAGATGGACAGCATGATCATATTTGGGATACCTGTGTGCCAACATTCATATTCTATGATATACCATTATTCATAGCAGGTATGATAGGAGCTGCTATAATGGGTTAATTTATGAAGCATATGAAGCTAATATATAGCTCTAATATATAGTTAATAATATACACTTTAAGGAGGAAATACAAATGAAAGAATTTAAAGAAGTTGTTTTAACAGGAAATGATTTGACTTTAGAGGAAATGGTAGCAGTAGCTAGAAAAGGATGTAAAGTATCTTTAAGTGAAGAAGCTAAAAAGAATGTTTTAAAATCAAGAAAAATTATTGATGATATAGTTGAAAATGAAAAAGTTGTTTATGGTGTAACTACTGGTTTTGGTGAGTTTTGTAATGTAAGTATATCCAAAGAAGATTGTAGTCAATTACAAGAAAATCTTATACGTTCACATTCTTGTGGATATGGTCCAAGATTTTCAACAGATACAGTAAGAGCTATAATGCTTACTAGAGCAAATGCTTTATCAAAGGGATATTCAGGAATAAAAATAGAAACTATAAATACTTTAATAGAGATGTTAAATAAAGGAGTACATCCATGTATTCCTGAAAAAGGATCATTAGGAGCATCAGGAGACTTAGCACCACTTGCTCATATGGTTTTACCAATGCTTGGACTTGGAGAAGCTGAATACAAGGGTCAAATAATGTCAGGTAAAGAAGCTATGAACAAGGCTGGAATTCCTACAATTAAGTTAGAAGCTAAAGAAGGTTTAGCACTAATAAATGGTACTCAAGTATTAACAGCAACTGGAGCATTAGCAGTATATGATGCTATACAATTATTAAAGGTTAGTGATATTGCAGCTGCATTAAGCATGGAAGCATTAAGAGGAATAACAGATGCATTTGATCCTAGGACTCATGTAATTAGACCACATGAAGGACAAATGGCTACTGCAAGAAATATATTAAAATTAGTAGAAGGAAGCACTTATGTAACTAGACAAGGGGAATTAAGAGTACAGGATGCTTATTCATTAAGATGTGTACCTCAGATACATGGTGCTAGCAAGGATACAATTGATTATGTACAGAAAAAGGTTGAAATAGAAATCAACTCAGTTACAGACAATCCAATTATAACAAGAGAAGGAGACGTTATCTCCGGTGGTAACTTCCATGGAGAACCAATGGCACAGCCTTTCGACTTTTTAGGAATTGGAGCAGCAGAAATTGCTAACGTATCAGAAAGAAGACTTGAAAGACTTATAAATCATCAGTTAAATGATCTGCCAGCATTCCTTGCTAAACATGGTGGATTAAACTCAGGATTTATGATTACTCAGTATGCTGCAGCAGCTTTAGTATCAGAAAATAAGATACTTGCTCATCCAGCATCAGTAGATTCAATCCCATCCTCAGCTAACCAGGAAGATTTAGTAAGCATGGGAACTATAGCAGCAAGAACAGCTAGAGATATAATTAAAAATTCTACAAGAGTAGTAGCTACAGAAATGATGGCAGCTTGCCAGGCTATAGATTTTAGAAAAGATAAAGGCTTCAAGTTAGGAAAAGGAACTGAACAAGCTTATAAAGTAATAAGAGGGTCAATAGACTTTATTGAATATGATACTAATATAGAAATGTATAAAGAATTAGATAAAGCTACAGAATTAATTACTAGTGGAAAAGTACTAGATGCTGTTGAAAACGTAGTAGAATTAGAACATTAAAATTAATTATTAAAATAAACCTGTAAAATTTTACAGGTTTATTTTTTTTACCATTGTATTCAATTTTATTCCCAAATATGATAAAAGCTTATTAAATTTGAGAAAAGCGAAGAATGGTGTAAAAGCAATACTTACACTTAATGGTATTAAGATTAATACTAAATAATTCTCAATTTTGATAAAAATAATATATAAGTTTTTTCAGAACATTGATTTTACAGCAGTGTAAATTAATTCCACTTGGCATTGAAATTGCTATTTAATGTAAGTGAGCTTAATTTTGAGGAGGAGTGTTTATGTATAATGAGGATTTGCTAATAAATATTTTAAAGGATGGGGTAGTTCCAGCATTGGGATGTACAGAACCAATGGCAGTAGCTTATGCTGTTGCAAAAGCTAAGGAATTGCTTGAAGAGCAAGTAATGGAATTGAATATAAGTGTAGATAAAAATATATTTAAAAATGGTAAGGAAGTTGGTATTCCAGGAACAAACAATAAAGGTATTATTATGGCAGCAGCTTTAGCCATTGTGGTTGGGAAATCTGAATACAAGCTTCAAGTTATTAAAGATTTAGCTGTTGATGATATTCAAAAAGCTTTAGATTTAATTGAACAGAATATTATCCATCTAAACTTAAGAGAAGAGATTACTGGACTATACATAGAAGTAGAAGCTAAAGGAAAAAGCAATACATCCAGGGTTGTAATTAGAAATAGTCATTTAAATATAGTATGTCTTGAAAGAAATGGTGAATGTATTTCACAACAGTATGAAGAAAAGATTTCCCAAATTGGTATAAGGGATAGGATTAAAGAATTTTCTATAGCTGATATTAAGGAATTTGTAGATAATGTAGAATTAGAAAAGATACAGTTTATTAATGAGGGCATTATTATGAATAAAAAGATTGCTGAAGAAGGATTAAAATATAATTTAGGCTTAGGATTGGGGAATCTATTATATAAGGATAATGAAAGTATTGAACATTATACAAAAGCAATAACTTCAGCAGCTTGTGAAGCTAGAATGTCTGGCTATCCATTACCAGTTATGAGCAGTGCAGGCAGTGGAAATCATGGGTTAGTAGCAATACTGCCTATAGCTGCAGTTGGGGAGAAATTAAATATAAATAATGAAATAATTATTAGAAGTGTAGCTTTAAGTCATTTAGTAACCATTTATATTAAAAGCTATACAGGAGCGTTGTCAGCAGTATGTGGCTGTGGGGTAGCTGCAGGAGTAGGGGCAAGTGCTGGATTAACATACTTGTTAGGTGGAGATATAAAACAGATATGCGGGGCTATAAAAAATATGATTGCAGGTATATCTGGAATGATTTGTGATGGAGCTAAATTAGGATGTGCATATAAATTAATTATTTCAGTATCCTCAGCATTAGATGCTGCAAAAATGGCCCTAGATAATATTTTTGTACCTTCTAATGATGGTATTTTAAATCAGTCTGTGGAAAAATCAATTCAAAATTTGGGTAAGGTATCTACTGAAGGAATGAGCTGTACAGATGAAGTTATTTTAAATGTTATGATGGAAAAGTGTAGTTGAAAAATGTAGCGTAAAGCTACTAAAAATATATTAAATAGGAGGAAGTTATCATGGGTAAGGTGAAAGACAGCTTAGTATTAAAACTATTTATAGCAGTAATAGGGGGAATTATATTAGGACTTGTTTCATCTGAGGGTGTAATAGGAGTAGTAATGACTATAAAGTATGTATTAGGACAAGTAATTTTCTATTGCGTACCGCTTGTAATTATAGGATTCATTGCACCTTCTATAGTTAAAATGCGATCTAATGCTAGCAAAATGTTGGGAATTGCTGTAGTTATAGCATATATCTCATCTATTGGAGCAGCTACTTTTTCAGCTATATCTGGCTATGCTATTATCCCGAAATTATCTATAACTAGTAATGCAGAAGGATTAAAGAAATTACCTGAAATAGTATTTCAATTAGATATACCTCCAATTATGTCTGTTATGACAGCATTAATTACCGCAGTTCTAATAGGTCTTGCCACTGCTTGGACAAATTCAGATTTAATTGAAAAGTTGTTGGATCAGTTTCAAAATATTATGCTCTCCATTGTAACAAGAGTAGTAATCCCTATTCTTCCATATTTTATAGCTACAACTTTTGCAGGATTAGCTTATGAGGGAAGTATTACAAAACAATTACCAGTATTTTTAATTGTCATATTATTAGTAATAATAGGCCATATTATTTGGCTTACATTATTGTATATTATAGGTGGAGCAATGTCTAAGAAAAATCCTTTAGAAGTGGTAAAGCATTATGGGCCAGCATATTTAACAGCAATTGGAACTATGTCTAGTGCAGCTACTTTACCTGTAGCCCTTAAATGTGCTCGTAAATCTTCCGTTTTAAGAGATGATATGGTAGATTTTGCAATTCCATTATGTTCTACTATACATCTGTGTGGCTCTGTTTTAACAGAAACATTTTTTGTTATGACAGTGTCAAAGATAGTGTATGGCACATTACCGCCTGTTGCTCAAATGGTGCAATTTATAATATTATTAGGTATTTTTGCTATAGGTGCTCCAGGTGTACCTGGTGGAACAGTAATGGCTTCACTAGGATTAATTACAGGAATATTAGGATTTAATGATTCAGCAGTGGCATTAGTATTAACTATATTTGCACTACAGGATAGCTTTGGAACAGCTTGTAATGTTACTGGCGATGGAGCCATAGAACTTATGCTGACAGGCATAGTTGAAAGATATAATATATTTGATAGTTCTAATATAACAGGCTAAATATTTGTATAGTGGACAATTGATAATTGACAGTGGACAGTTAAGGATAATTTTTCTTGGCTGTTGCCATGAAAAATTTATAATTATAAAGGGGATGTCGCACTAAAAATTAGTGCGACAGATTTTGTCTATAAATAAAACCACCTGCTATGCAGGTGTGTTCAGAAAAGCTTAAGCGTTGAAAAAAAATACCTCACTTTGATATAATAGATATGGTTTCGCCAGCCAATCTAAAATCAAAAGAGGTATTGCCCAAAATGGACAATAATAGTTTAGCACATACTAATTGGAGATGTAAATATCATATAGTATTTGCACCCAAATATAGAAGGAAAGAAATATATGGAGAAAAGAAAAAAGAAATAGGGAAAATATTAAGAACGTTATGTGAATGGAAGGGAGTAGAAATAATAGAAGCCAATGCATGCAAAGACCATATACATATGCTTGTATCAATACCACCTAAAATGAGTGTGTCAGGGTTTGTAGGTTTTTTAAAGGGGAAAAGTAGTCTAATGATATTTGAGAGATTTGCAAATTTAAAATATAAATATGGAATAAGTATTAAAGAATATATTGACCCTTTTAAGGGTGGCAAGTAACAATTAAATTGCGGCTGGCGAGATTTTCATATGTGCCTTAAGGCACAATGCTGGTAAAATGCCCTTATAGGGCTTAGGAAAAAGGGGCTGTCGCATTAGCATAAAAAAATTTGCTAACGCGGCAGCGTTTTTTAG
>ENA-UOOE01000768-UOOE01000768.1-fermentation-metagenome-genome-assembly--contig:-NODE-768-length-29585-cov-332.163901_pt1 | contig 29585 bp, 22 predicted proteins | sample MGYA00245776_ERZ724021 | MGnify/ENA primary metagenome ERZ724021 (study PRJEB28704, sample SAMN03018321) | fermentation metagenome | biome: anthropogenic terrestrial biome; feature: soil... | reverse complement strand
GTACTACAAGTACAAGAAGGTTGTTACCTATAAGAAGGTTTACTATAAGAAAGTAAAGGCCGCTACAAAGACAACCACCACAAAAACTACGACCACCACAAAAAGTTATGGTGCAACGTACGTTGGTGTAGGTTCAACAACGGTTAAAGCAACTGCAAGATGTTCCTGCGGTGCCAAAGGAGACTACAACTACCACACAGCCGCGTTTAAAAATTACTGCCCGTATTGTCACCAGGATGGTACCCTAGTATGGAACCCAAAGGCGACAGCAGAAGGTGAATGGACTTGTTCTAAATGTGGGGCTGACTATTGTGCAGTCTGTGGTAAAGAGAAAAAAGTAACCAACCCAAAATATTTAACACCAGCTTAAAACCTATTTGAAGCAAGATAGGTTTTAAATCTTTATTTTTTTAGTTTTCTGGATTTTTTATAGTTCTTTTTGAATGAATAACTTAAGATTTTAAAGTTTTATGGAACGTTTTTTATACCATGATCTGGTAAAATCTTATTAAATACAAATTAATGATTAATTCTACAACTTAGAACTTTTATTTTAAGAAGGAATAAAAATTGAAATTTAAAAACATATCCAGCATATCCCTAATCATTTGCATAACTATGATTTGTATAGTAATCGCAGTTTCAGGATGTGTCACATCGGATTCAGATTTCACAGATTTCAACTATTCAAACCAGGATTCCAACACAGCAAACCAGACAATGGAAAATGGTTCCACCCTCCAGAATTCTTCAAACAATACTCTAAAAACTTCTGAACATTATGAAGCCAGTGGATACTGTCCATACGTTGTTGATGGTGATACCCTGGATGTTGATGGTGTTGGGAGGATACGTTTCGTTGGGGTCAACACTCCAGAACGTGGAGAACCAGGATACCAGGAAGCAAAGGACTACGTAAAAAGTATGTGCCTTGGAAAAACTGTTTACCTTGACATAGACGATGAAAAGCATTACGACAAGTACGGAAGGGTTCTTGCAGTTGTTTATGCAGGTAATGTGAATATCAACCAGGAACTCCTAAAACGAGGATATGCGGAGGTCATGTACATACCACCGTCTGAATTCAACCCTAACTCATGGACCTGAACTTCCATCAAAATTAATTAATTTTATGATAAATTAATGAATCCTTTAAAATTCTAATTCAAACAACTTTGACTAATGTTAAATAGAATTAGATATAATCCTACGTGATAACTTCATTTTTATTCATTGTAGTTAAATTACAGTTCAAAACTGTTAATTGGAAATAATGAAATGATAATAAGAAGTATTCCACATATAAGTAGCAGTAAACTTAAAGTTTTATTCAAGCTCTTTGTTGATGCATAACTTAAATATTTACTTGCTAACGTATTTTTAACGTTTTTTTCATTGACATTATCAATGTTATTAGAAAAAGCTTTGTACATAAGTATAGAACCTACTCCGGCTACTAAACCTGTAATCTTCATAATAATTTCTTCTAAAAATATTAATATATAAATTCTCTTATTTTTAAAAGAAAAACTTTAAATTAAATTTTTAATATTAAAAGGAGGTTAAAATCCAAAAAATAGGGGTTTAACTTACGAGTTGTGAAATGTTTTGATAAACCTTCTCATGAGATTTTTTGTAAGTATCTGCCAAATTAATAGGTTTGTTTGATTAATTCAAGGAATAGTACTCCCCATCAGAAAGCTGAACCCTTTTAATAAGCCCCTTATTCTCAAGGGAGATAATGAGGTTGTAAGTCTTCTGGGTGTTCAGGTTGAGTTCGCCGTAGAGCATGTGACCTTCAAGTGAGTGTCTTGAAACATACCCTCTTTCCCCTGCAAGCTCTGTTATTATCTCAAAGGCCTTTTTTTCCATATCATCCAGTTCTTCCTTTCTAACCTCTGCCTTGGATTCCAGCACGTTTATTTCATCAACTGCACACACTTTCACACGGTTGTCAACATGGGATATCACTTTTTTATCTTTTAAAATCTTCAAAATATCTTTAAGTTCCATTTCAGATAATTCAAGGTCTAATTTGAGGATATTATAAGGAACACCGTCATCGTATTCAGTCTGAAAATATTTTATCTTGTTCAGGACCATGTTTTCCTTTTTGGTTATGTGGATCATATGTTTTAGATTGTGTTTTGTATCATATAAATTTCAGGGAAACACTACAATTTACAAGGATAAGACATGCTGGGAGACTATTGCCTTAAAAACCTCATTTAAGATTCAATGAGCTGTTTAACCCAGATTTTTCCCCTAAAATATTTTAAAGAGATACTTTTTTTAAATTAGTAGTTTAATATAGTGATCTAAGAAACAATATTCTGAATAATTGGCCTAAAACATTCAATTCAACTTTAAAATTCCAAAACAACGGTTAAAATAATTGGAAGGATTACATGCTTGATTCACTCTATGAAAAAGCTCTTGAAAATAGGAAAACCATAAATGATACGTTAAAAAGGGATTTAAATGCCATAAAAATGGATGAAAATAAATGGATCCCTCATCCCTTTAAAGAAGAGGATGCTGACCTCACAATCTCTGCAAGTGATGGCAGCTACAACAAAAAGAGGTTCATGGGATTCTTTTTATATGCAATCGATGCTGAATGTTTGGTATTCAACAAAAATGGACTTGATAAAGTTGGAGTATCTGATGTGAACGTGATACCTCCTTACAAATATCCAATTGAGGGTATTTTAGGTAACTACATGAGCATACTAGAATACAAAACCAGCTTAAAGGCATTGAGAGATTACAATGTGGATGTAACACTTTTTGATGGTTCCATCAGAGGTAACCTTTTAAGATCATCTCCCGCTGAAAAAAGGCTCACAACAAAACAAAAAGATGCCATAAGGGGCCTTTACGTTCCAGTACTTCAAGAAAGCCTTAAAAATACCCATGAACTTAAAATAGAATCCTACGAACTTCAGGAATCTGTTGCAGAAAACTTTCCCGGTAACAAGATCGAGGCCATGCTCTACCTCCAAAACATTGAAAAACTCATGAGCATAGGTACTATCCTCAAAGAAACCAAAAACATCGTTTCAATATCAAAAACATCCATAACTACAGATTATTTTGGATCGAACATCCCGGACATTGCCATATTTGAACAACTCTGTAAAAAACAGGGATACACAGATCCAATTCCGCTGGATGCTCAACCCTTTTATCAGATCGCTGAAAAGGCAGTTAAAGGAGATTTCCCAATCATGGACGATTTCTTCAAAGGTTTAAGTTTCACGGTGTTCTATGCACGTCTTGAAGATTATAAAAACGTTTTGAAGTTTGAATTACCATACAAAGCCTCAAAAAAAGAAATAATTAATATACTTGAAGCTTTGAAGGGCATAAGTCCTGAAGGTTATCCTTACCTTCTTAAAAAAGCCCATAACGATGTTGTTATAAGTAAATCTGACCTCGAAAGACTTTCAAACATAATTGGATTTTTACAAAAGAGTGGGAGAGAAATGTTATGAATCAAATCATTGGAAGATGCATTGGAGAAACATCACCAACCCAGGTGAACTTCATCTCAAAGGAAATGCCCAGCGTGGGCGAATACGTTTCACTCGAATACAATGGAAAAACGGTTCTTGGAATGATAGAAGCCCTAGTACGTGGAAGTGTATCAATAAACGGTGAAATATATGACCCTGAAACCATAGAGAAAATAAGATTGATAGAGGGTGATGACCACTACATAAGAGGTTCTGTTAAGATACTTGGAGATATAAATGACCTTAAAATCCCAAGAACACCTGCACCACCAGGCACTCCAGTTGAGGTTGCAGATCCATCTGTTTTGAAGAAGATATTCCACGTTGAAAGATCAGGTTTAAAACTTGGAAACCTCATAACACAGGAAGAAGTTGAAGTTGAAGTGGACATAAACAAGATGGTAACACGACACCTTGCAGTACTTGCAATGACCGGTGCAGGAAAATCCAACACAGTATCTGTTATTGTAGACGGACTTTTAGGGGTGAATGGAAGTGTGCTGATCTTTGACATGCACTCTGAGTACGTTAACACGGAGTTCGGTAAAGGTAAGGTTAACGTGATAAAACCCCAAATAAACCCGCTTTACCTTTCATTTGCAGAGCTGAAGAAGCTCTCAAACATTCCATCAAATGCCTATGTCCAGGAACGTTACTTCAGAAAGGCCTACAAGTCTGCACAGAAAACCCTTACAAAGGGCCTGACAACTGGAAAGGATTTTTTAGGTTTGATAGAAGGAAAACTTGAATCATGGATTGTGGAGGCAGAAGCAGATTCAGATGGTAACTCTGGAAGCTCAACCAATGCCGCAGATAAAAAATCCATAACAGATGTTTTAAACAAGCTACAGCACATGAGGGACAAGTACGGTAACATACTCAGCTTAGAAGCCGGTGACGTCACAGACAACATAGGGCTGGGCAAGGCGAACATAATGGACCTTGGACCTGTTGATGAGTTTGCATCGGATGTCATTGTAAGCCACGTTCTGAGAAACGTCCTAAAAAGCAGAAAAGAATATCTGAGAACAGGAAATGGTATAGGATTCCCGATATTTACCATACTTGAAGAGGCACACATACTCGCCCCACAAAACAGAACAACAGAATCAAAACTCTGGATAAGCAGGATAGCAAGAGAGGGACGTAAATTTGGTGTAGGGCTTTGTCTCGTGAGTCAGAGTCCGAAATCACTGGATTCTGATGCACTCTCACAGGCCAACAACATGATAATTCTTCGCCTTGTTGAACCAACAGACCAGAACCATGTTCAAAGGGCAAGTGAAAGCCTGAGTGATGATCTCATAGCCCAGCTCCCCTCCCTCAACATAGGTGAAGCCATAGTGCTGGGTTTAATGACCAAGATACCAACACTCGTCAAGGTGGATGAATTTCAGGGCAAAGTATCCGGGGGAGACCTGAACATAGTTGAGGAATGGTCAAGATCCATTGAAGATAATGAGAAGGACCTTGAAGAACAGAGACGCGAGTATGAGGATCTTGGAGGCGATTACTGATGCAGTTCGTTCACATGTCAGACACACACCTAGGTTACAGGCAGTACGGACTTTTAGAACGTGAAAACGACTTTTTTGAGGTTTTCAACCAGGCGGTTGATGAGGTCATAAGGGAGAGACCTGACTTTGCAGTACACTCTGGAGACCTTTTCGAGTACTCAAGACCCCCAACCAAGGCCCTTCTAACTGTTCAAAATGCAGTTATCAGATTCAAGGATGAAAAAATCCCATTTTATGCAGTGGCAGGTAACCATGACATAGTAATGCGAAAAAACGCTCTACCACCACAAGTTCTTTACAGAGACTTTGGTTTGAAACTCATAAGTCCAAAAAATCCATTCTACATGGAAGGAGATATTTTCATAGGTGGAACCCCCTATGCATCCCGTTACAACTCCAAACATTTGAAAGAAAGACTTAAGGATATTGAAAAAGAATCCCTTGAACATAAAAAAAGGATACTTGTACTTCATCAGGGTATTGACCGTTACATACCATACGAATATGAAATAAAGATTGGAGATATTCCAAGAAGCTTCAACTACTGTGCATTCGGCCACATACATGAGAGGATCATCGATGACTTTGGCGAGGGAAAACTCGTTTATCCAGGTTCCACTGAGATCTGGCGTTCAAATGAAGTTGAAGGCTATAAAAAGAATGGAAAAGGATTTTACCTGGTTGATATGGGTGGAGACATTCCAGAAATAGAAAGGATAGACCTGGAACTTCCAAGGGAGTTCATAAAGGAAACCATCAGGTTCCATGAGCTTGAGGAGAAACTATCCCTGATAGCAGAACACATAACCCCCCTTAAGAAAAAACCTTTACTCCAGTTAACAGTGGAAGGTGGGAACTTCAGCCGGTCAGAACTCTACGAAAAACTTAACAGCACTTTCTCAGACCTATGTCTGTCTTTAAGACCTAACTACCGGCCAGAAATACTGGCAGATGATGGAACCCTCCTTGAAATGGGAAAAGATGCCCTTGATATTAAAAAAATGCTTGCAGAACGTCTTAAAGATTTTCAGGACGAAAAAATCTCTGAATTTGCAGTGAACCTCATGAAAGAAATGTCTGAAGGTGACATGAAACGTGCTGAAGAGATTACAGCGGAATTCTACGGGGAATTGTATGATAATTGAGAACATCAAGATGGAGAACTTCAAATCCCACAGAAACACCAGCGTGGATCTTGGCACAGGAATATCCATAGTTATGGGCGAAAATGGTGCTGGAAAATCCAGCATACTTGAAGCAGTGAGCTTCGCACTCTTCAAACAGCACTCAGGAAAGAGAATGGAACAGCTCATAATGAACAACACAGATAAAATGAGTGTTACACTGACCTTCCAGGTGAACGGAAGGAGGTACCGTATAAAAAGGGACAGAAGCAAAAAATCAGGTGCACACGCCAAATTAGGAATCATGGATGGAAACAGTTTCATGCCAATGGCCACAGGGGAAAAGACAGTAACAGAAGAGGTTAAAAGGCTTCTTGAGATGGATGGGGACCTTTTCTTAAATGCGGTCTACGTCCGACAGGGTGAAATAGCGGATTTAATTGAAAAATCGCCCGCTGAAAAGAAGCAGATGATAGGAAAACTCCTTGGAATAGAGTCCCTTGAAAAGGCATGGAAGAACATGAATATCCTCCTGGACCAGTACAAAGGGGAAAGATTAAAGCTTGAAGGTCGTCTGGAAGCATTAAAAGATCTCAAGAGTGATTTGAAAGTTCAAAATAAAGATAAAGATGCTATTCAAGCTAAAATTCAAAAAATCACAGGGGATATTGAAGAAGCTGAAGCAGAATACAAATCTTTACAGGATAAGAATGATGTATTCAACTCCAAAAAATCAGACTTTGAAACGACCAGTTCTGCCATGGAGTCCCGGAAAAATCTTGTTGAAAGAATGGAAGCAGATGAAAAATATCTAAGGATCAAATTAGATGAAATTGAAGCCACTGAAAAGAGGATAAATGAATTAAAACCCAAAATCGATAAATTACCTGTTTTAAAGGGAATGCAGGATGCAAAAGATGAACTTAAAGGTCTTAAAAAGGAAGAAGCCATCTTAAATAAAATAATTCATGATATCAATGGTTTTAAGGAGATATTAAGTTCCAATGAATCACATTACAAGGACTATCTGAAATTGGAATCTGAAATTTGCAGCCTTCAGTACGCCAGGGATCAGTTCGCAGGTAACAGAAGTTTACTGGACAACTACATGGATCGGAGAAAAAAGGTCCAGACTAAAATGGAACAATCCATGGAGAAGGTTTCAGATGTCCTTGAAAAGTCCAGCAAAATTCTTAACACAGACTTTGATTCAGTGGAGGATGTGGAAGCACACCTTGAATCTGTGAAACCTGAGGTTGAAGCACGGTTAAAGGAGGCAGTTGAAGATATCCACAAGGTTCAAACTGAAATATCAAACATTAAAATCCAGAACAAAGGACTTGAAACACCTATAAAAGAACTGAAACATGTTGAAGACGTCTGCCCAATATGTAAATCAAAGATAACTCCTCAAAAACGTGAAGAACTTTTAAATGGGTACCTTTCTGAAAGGGAAACTAACAAGAAGAAATATTCGGAACTTGAGAAGCGTCTGAAGCAACTGAAGGTTAAAAAAGGAATATTTGAATCTAAAAGTCTTAAAATACAGGATATTAACCTTGGAATAATAAATGAGTACATGGGTGCAGTTGAAGATAGTAAAAAGGATATTGAAGATGTAGATTCAAAGGTTGCAGAGCTTGAAGACAAGATGAAGATCCTTGAAGAACTTAACGTAGATATAGCTACTAAAAATAAGGTTCTTGAGGGCTTGAAAGGTAAATATGAAGCTTACATTGGTGCTAAAAATTCTTTGGAGTCTATGAAGGACTCTGAGAAGTACGAAGAAGATCTGGCTAAGATCCAGTACCATGTTGAAGCTTTGAAAACGAAGATAAGCAGCTTCGTTGACATTGCAGGGGGCATTGTTGAAAACCTTCAGGATGAAATAAATTATCTGGAAGGCCTTAAAAATGAGTACCACAAACTTTCAGGAGCTTTGGCCCAGAAAGAATCATTCAGCACAAGACTCATGGAAACAATGGCTGCACTTGAAGAGACCAGGACAGAGATTCAGGATTTGACTTTGAAACTGGAAGCTGTTGCATACGATGAGGAGGCCCATGAACTGGTTAAAAAAGATCTTGATGCTAAAACTAGTCTTCTAAATGATCTTAAGGGTCAAAAACAGAGATTTTCAGGTGAAGAATCCCAGATCACACGTTCTGTTGAGGAAATCCACAAGAAAATTGAGTCCTACAGTGTTGATGAGAAGAAACTCACGGGCCTGAAGGACTTCATGAAACTTCTAGATTACATACGGGACCTTTACGGTAAGGATGGGGTTCAAAGGGATCTTAGAAATCTTTCAAGGCCCCTAATAGAACATAACACCCGGGACTTCTTTGAGAAGTTCAACTTCGAGTACTCAGATATAAAACTGGACGAGGACTACGATGTTACCATATACGGTCCTGCAGGTCAAAACAGTCTTGACATGATAAGTGGTGGTGAAAAAATTGCAGTGGCCCTGGCCCTCAGGCTTGGAATAACCCAGACACTTTCCGGGGGGAACCTGGAACTTATAATGTTGGATGAGCCAACGATACACCTCGATGCCTACAGGAGACAGGAACTCATAGAACTCCTGAAGAAGATGTCCATAATACCTCAGATGATCATAGTCACCCATGAAACAGACCTTGAAGATGCTGCAGACAATATATTGAGGGTTAAAAAAGAGGAAGGAGAATCATTCGTTGTGAACTCCTGATTCTTGGACATATCCCTATTTAATTCTATTTGATTTTATCTATTATTTTAACTTTTTTTAGTTCAATAAATTATTTTCCTGCACTCTTTCCATGATTTTTACCCCTTGCAATGGATGCAAAGATACCAATGAAACAAAGCACCGTGCAGATCATGAAAACCACGTGTATACTTGATAACAGGGCAGGGTATTGGGCAGTTGTTATCTGAACGCTTCCTATGAATATTGCAAAGACCATCAGGGCCAGCCCCATACTGAACATCTGACCTATAAGCCTCATAGTACTGACCATTGCAGATGCAACACCGTAGAAACGTTTTTCAACGGATCCCATAATTGCATTGGTGTTTGGGGATGAGAAGAGTGCGAATCCTAATCCAAGAACCATCAAACCTACTATGAGAAGTGTGAGATTGGTTGTGGGTGTCAGGAAGGTGAATGTGAATATTCCTATGGTTGAAATTGCCATTCCAAGGGATGCTAGTATCTGGGGCTCGAAGCGATCTGAAAACCTTCCTGCGATTGGGGAAAAAATAGCCATGATAATTGGCTGGGCCACAAGGATGATCCCTGCTGTCTGTGCATCGAATCCACGGATGTACTGAAGGTACAGGCTAAGTAAGAACGTCACAGCAAAGGTTGAACTGTAGTTTATAAGGGCTGCAAGGTTTGAAAATGCAAAGGTTGTGTTCTTGAAGAGTTTGATGTTTAAAACAGGACTGTCAGTTCTCAACTCCCATACAACAAATGCTAAAAGGCCCAGCATTCCCAGGGTTATCATAACGAATCCGGTGTTACTTGGAAGTATGGAAACTCCGTACATAACCGTTACAAGAACGATACTGTAAAATATTGAGCCAAGAGCATCGAATTTTTCGCCGTGACAGACGGCCCATTCACCCTCAAGCTTCCATACTGTCAGGGCAAATATCAAAATACCCAGGGGAACCACAAAATAGAAAAGGCTTCTCCATCCAAGGTACTGAGTCAAAATTCCACCAAGCACAGGACCAAGGGACAGTCCAATGTAAACTGCTGCAATGTTGATTCCAATGGCTTTTCCGCGTTTGAATGGTGGATAAACCGATGTGATTATTGCAAGACCTGTTACAAATATCATTGCGGCACCCACTCCCTGGAGGATCCTGAAGGTTATGAGTGTAATTGTTGATGGTGCCAGAGCCGAAAGCAGGGAGGCAACGGTGAATATGACTATTCCATATGTGAATACCTTTTTCATCCCGTATATATCTGCTATCCTACCAAAGGGAACTGAAAACATGGCTGCGGCCAGTAAAAATGATGTAGGGATCCAGCTCAGAAGAATGGCATTTGATCCAAACTCAGCCCCAATTGCAGGCAGTGCTATGTTAATTGCAGAGCCCATGAATGGTGTTAAAAAACTGGCAAGTGTGGCAATGATCAAAGCTGCGATTCTGGTTGACTCTTCAACGTATGGTTCCTCTTTTCCCATAAAATTCGACTCCTGACTTCTTTTTATTTTAAGTTTTCCTAATTTCTAATTAGTTTCATTTCCTTTATATATATGGTAATCATTGGGCATAAAATCGTATTATATGTGGCATTTAAATTTAAATAAGAGTTTTTTTTGAAAACAGAAATATTTTAAATTTAACTCAACCTGTAACTGAATTTTTATAAAAATCTGTTATAAAAACAATTTTATAAAAACAAATAATTCAAAATAAATTTCAATAAAAAACTTTTAAAGAAATAAAATGAAGTATGATCCAAAATAGAAAAATATTTAAAGAATTTAAATATGATTTTTAAGATAAAAACCTTAAAACATGAATTTAAAAAGAAGAAATGAAGTTTGTCTGATTACGAGAATCAGACGATGTGATGCTTCTGGAGGAGCATTAGTTCATCTTTTGAGAGTTTTTTACCCTGTTTGAACTTTTCAAATATTTCCTGGGCAACTTCCCTCTCGGCCATATTCTTCTTCTTGCTTTCCTCGTTTTCACTGCTTCGTTCTTTAGCCTTTATTTTGTCAAGGGCTTTATTTATCTTCCTTATTTCATTGAGAATGGATTTAACAGATTCATGTTCAGCAGATGCCTTTTCACGGGTTTCAACGAACTTTTTGTGGGCTTCATCCGCCTTTGCCCTTATATCATCGATTTTCCTGAAGTACTCGATCATGCTCTCATGGGTTTCCTGGGCCTTGTTTGAAAGCTCAACAACCTGGGCATGGTAGTTTTCAGATACCTCTTTAAGTTCAAGGGCTTCTTTCTTGGTTTTTTCATCCTCATGCATGTCCTGAAGTTCTTTTCGAAGGTCAGTAACCTTTTTGACAAGCTCATTTTCCTTCCTTATGTCCAAGACCTTGGTTTCTATAGTTTTTTCCAGTTTTTCTATTTCACTCTGGACCTTAACTATTTCTCGTTTTCCAGATGCCCATTCAATCTTCTTGAGCTTGTGGTTGGTTTCGTCCCTTAACTTCTTGTACTTCTTGACTTCTTCGTTGTGCTGGTCACGTTCGTCACGGTACTTGAGGGCTTTGTCAAGATTTTCCTTTATACTGTTGTTCAGGTCATTCCTCAAATCCTTGTGAGTACGGGCTTCTTCGTTGAGTTCGTCCCTTTTACTTGTGAATTCATTGAGTTTCTTCTCAAACTCTTTCTTCTCTTTTAGAAGCTCTTTGAAGCTTTTGCCTGCATAAGGTGATTTGGGTTCTTCAACCTTATCTTCAACTTCCTCAGTTTCAGATTTTTCCACTTGGGTTTCTTCCCCTTTGAAGATGTTCAACAACTCCCTTAAATCCCTTTTTTCCACAACAACATCTGCAATTTCCTTTAAAACAGGTTTGGCATTAAAAGCTATTCCCATTCCCGCTTCCTTGAGCATTGAAATGTCGTTTGCGCCGTCTCCAACAGCGGCAGTTTCTTCTGCGGTTATTTTCTCTGTTTCTATTATCTCTTTGAGGACGTCTGATTTTGAACCTGCTACCAGAGGACCTGAAACTTCTCCTGTGAGTTTACCCTCCTCTTCATGGAGAACATTTGAAAATGCGTAATCAAGGCCTAATTCCTCTTTCATACGATTTGCAATTATTTCGAAGCTGCCTGTTATTGTTGCAATTTTGTATCCTCTCTTTTTGAGCTCTGCAATAGTTTCGCTGGCTCCTTCCATGAGAGGAATCTTGTAAACAACATCCTTTATGTCATCCACAGATGCACCTTTGAGTAAAGCTACTCTTTCTTTAAGGGCTTCTTCGAATTCAAGGTCTCCTTCCATTGCTTTTTTTGTTATTTCTGCGATTTCAGTTTCTGCGTCCATCAGTTTGCCTATTTCATCGACGGCTTCGCCGTCTATAAGAACGTTATCAAGATCGAATGCTATAAGTTTAATCAAAAGATCACCGAGTTAATCAAATTAAAAAATGAAGTTAGATAAGATCCAATTCAACTAATCTTTCTTTAGTTTTTTCAACACCCAACTGGGCTTGTTCTGCTGTTTTTGCGCCTGTACATACTACTTTTCCTGAACCAAATAGAAGTAAAACGACTTTTGGATCTCCAAGTCTGTAAACTAATCCGGGGAACTGTTCAGGTTCGTATTCTGTGTTTTCAAGTTCCAAAGCAACTGCTTCAAGGTTTAAAGTCTTCATGAGGTTTGCTGAAGCAACTATGTTTTGTACCTTTATTTCAAATTCTTTTGGTATGTCTGGGTCAAGGGTTCTCATCTGATCCACTGTTATGTGGATAGCTTTTATTGAATCGTCTACAGATTTTGCACCTGTACATACGAGTTTTCCTGATCCAAATATTAAAGCGGCTGTTTTAGGTTCTTTAAGTTTGTAAACCAAGCCGGGAAATTGTTCCTGGTTGTATTCGACATCTTTAAGTGCCGGAGCGACCTGTGTAAGGTCTAAGGACTTACCGAGCGTTGCGGAAGCCACAATATTCTCAATTTTGATTTTTACATCAGTCATTCTGTTCCTCCAGATCATTCAATATTAATAAATGAATTTTATATTTGGTATAAATTTTACTTTATAAAGTATATAAGTGGCGTGTTATTAATAGGTAAAGGTTTTCATACTTTGCGGTCTTATATTAATAAAAAATTCTTGGTTATTATAAAAGAGAAGTACTCAGCATTAAAACTTCTCTTAAATATCATATATAATTTTGGGTTGTGGAGGATTCAACCTGTTGTCACATAACGGGGTCAATTGAAAGGAACTTAATCCTAGCATGCAACCATGATTAATTCTATTTATTTCTATTTTAATATGCAGAAGTTAGTTAGTATTATATATGGGGAGCTATAAATTTTTAATTAGGCTTTTGATGCTTGGATTAACTCTGGAAATCAAAGGGAGGAACAAAGAATACAATGATATCTCCTAAAAAATACCGTCAACAGATAGATTCCCTTGGAATTGAAGGCATGATCGTAGATGTATCTTCAATCGAGAGGGCCATGAGTACCATAAATGAATTGGATGAAATTGAAAACGTGTTAACTAAGATACGTCATAACGTTCGAATTGATATGAGGAATATCCGCTTGGAGTATTTGAATAAAATGAAAGAGGCTGAAGAGCAGCCACAGGGACTTTTCAAACGAAAAAAATCCACAAATAAAATTATCAAGGAAAAGAAAAGTCTTTTAAAGGATAAAGATCTTAAAATAGCTGCTTATGAAGTTGTTGAGAATGAAATAAATTATTACCTTTCTCAAATAGAAAGTTCAAGAGTTTACATTAAAAATTCTATCCAGGGAAGGGTGGGATAATACGCTACGCAGTTTCATCGATCTAAATCACTATTAAATTCAAAAAACTAACTTTTTCGTCCTATTTTTAAGTTGAGATGGGTAAATTTCCATCTGTGGTTAAACTGGGGTTAAAAAAATGGGTTTTAATGGTAATCCAAAATTTAATGGTAATCCAAAAGATATGCCTGGAAAATCCATTTACTTCCCAAAAAACATACAGGACGTCCTTGAAAAAAGGTACCTGCTCAAGGATGAAACTGGCAGGGTAGTGGAAGATCCAGAGGGTATGTTCTGGAGGGTTGCAAAGGCTGTTTCAAGGGCGGAAACCCTCTACGAATCAGATCCCCTTGAAGTAGAAAAGGAATTTTACTGCCTCATATCCTCTTTGGAATTTTTACCAAACTCCCCAACCCTCATGAATGCCGGAACTCCCATAAACCAACTTTCTGCATGTTTTGTTTTACCTGTTGGTGATTCTGTAATTGAAATATTTGATGCGCTCAAGTACATGGCCCTAATCCACAAATCTGGTGGGGGTGTTGGTTTCTCCTTTTCAAAACTCCGCCCCTGTGGTGATGTTGTTGGGTCAACAGCAGGAATAGCATCTGGACCACTATCATTCATGCGTATCTTCGATGTTGCAACTGACGTTATAAAGCAGGGTGGCAGAAGAAGGGGTGCCAACATGGCTGTACTCAGTGTCCATCACCCAGACATCCTTGAATTTATTCAGGCCAAAAACATACCAGTTGAAGGTGAAGGTTCAAATCCTTTAAAAAGTTCAAATCCTCTAGAAAACTTCAATCTCTCAGTGGCAGTTGACAATGAATTTATGGATAAGTTAGCCTTTGACGAAGACAAGCATGATAATAACCTAACTGGAAACCTCACAAAAGAGGAACACGATCCGAATGAATCAAAAAAGAAGCTTCAGGGAAATCATCTCCTTTTGAATCCAAGGACCAATAGAATAGTGGGACATTTGAATGCAGAGGAAGTTTTTGACCTTATTGTGGAGAATACATGGAGAACAGGGGATCCGGGGATCCTCTTCATGGATGAGATAAACAGGATGAACCCAACTCCAGCTTCAGGGAAGATCGAGGCAACGAATCCCTGTGGGGAACAGCCCCTTCTCCCCTATGAATCCTGCAACCTGGGTTCAATAAACCTTGCCAGAATGGTTAAAAATGGTACTGTGAACTGGAATAAACTGGCAAGTACAGTGAAAACTGCTGTGCACTTCCTTGACAACGTTTTGGACGTTACAAAGTTCCCAACCCCCATTATAAAAATCGAAACCCTGAAAAACAGAAAAATTGGGCTGGGGGTTATGGGATTTGCAGAGATGTTGATAATGCTCGAGATCCCCTATGACTCTGATGAAGCCGTTGAAACAGCGGTTGAAGTCATGAAATTCATACAGGATCATTCAAAAAAGGCTTCTGAAGAACTTGGAAGATCAAGGGGTTCCTTCCCAAACTTCAAGGATAGTTCATGGTGTAAAAAGGGTTTCAAGGCCATGAGAAATGCTACAACAACAACCATAGCACCAACAGGAACCATAAGCATAATTGCAAACGTTACAAGCGGTATAGAACCTCTATTTGCAGTTTCTTTTATCAGAAAAGTTATGAACGGCACAGAACTCCTTGAAGTAAATTCCCTCTTTGAAGAAACTTCTTTAAAAAGGGGTTTTTATACAAAAGAAATAAGGGACTCTGTGCTTTGCAAGGGTTCCATTCAGGATGTGGATGGAATTCATGAGGATGTTAAGCGATTGTTTGTAACGGCCCATGATATAACACCTGACTGGCATGTTAAGATGCAGGCTGCCTTCCAGAGGTACGTGGACAATGCAGTTTCAAAGACGGTTAACCTGCCCCACCATGCAACTAAAGCAGATGTTAGAAGAATATTTTTAATGGCCTACAAACTCAAATGCAAGGGAATAACTGTTTACAGATACGGTAGTAAAACTGAACAGGTCTGGTACCTTAAAGAATTCAAAGCTGCTGATCTGAAACATGGAGAAGAGTCAAAGGACTATGTATCAGCTGATTCAGAATATTCTGGGGGACGTCCTTCAAATTGCTGTCTCCATTGAACTTTTTTTTGTTATAATCGTATATATTTATCCAATAAATCATCCAACAAATCTTGAAATTTCATCTATAAAATTTCATTTAATTTAGAAATGATCCTGAGATAAATAAGTTCAGAAGGGTACATCTGATAAATTCGTGTAATTATTAATGCAGAAAAATACAAAGAGTGTAATTGAGTTCATGATGAATTTAATGCACTGTTTTTTCATGTTTAGAAGAGTTGGAAGGTAAAAAAAATGATAGAAGTTGAAGTTAAAGCCCATGCAAATGATTTTAATGACGTTAAAGTTAAACTCAATGAAATTGGTGCAGAGCGCACGGGTTTGGAGCATCAGAAGGATGTTTATTTTAATGCTCCAGACAGGGACTTTGCAGAAACTGACGAAGCACTCAGGATAAGGGAAATTCCAGAAGAATCTGGAAAACGAATAATCTTAACCTACAAAGGGGCTAAGATGGATGAAGTCAGTAAAACACGTAAAGAAATTGAGGTTGATGTTTTAAACACTGAAAATATGGCTTCAATCCTTGAAAACCTTGGATTTAGGGCAGCTGCAAGAGTTGAAAAGAAGAGGGTTATATACACATTCAATGAAGCTGTAATCTCTCTTGACGAAGTTTTAAACGTTGGAAAATTCGTTGAAATAGAAATGGAAGCTCAGGAAGGTGAAGATTTTTCCCAGGCAAGGGATGAAATATTCGATTTATTTAAGAAACTTGGAATAGAAAATGGTTTTGAGAGAAGATCCTACCTGGAACTCATGGGTATTCATCAATAAAAAAATACTGCAGATTGACTTCCAAAAAAGTCATTAATTGAATATCCCAGTTAATTCAAACCATTAACCAAGTAAATTTATTTCTAAATGACTTTCAAAGATATTGAAGAATATTAAAAATAAATATTCCTCTTATTTTAGCACTGTTAACTTCTCATTTTGTAAATTTATTAGAATTTCATACTCATTATCTTCGAACATTACTCTACTTTTTAGGTTATTTCATTGTCAATAATCCGTGTTAGATTCTACTTTTCTTCCTAATCTGCAGGTATATCCTATTTGGAAACCTTAGTTGGAAACCGGAATCTTCATGGTGCTAAAATTCACAAAAAAGTAGATTTTTAAATATAAAAGGATAAATAATGAGTGGATCACAACACTAGATCATGAGGGAAGAGAAAAAGTTGCATCGTATATTTTCGAAAAATACATCTATACATAGGATAAATTTTTCTCCTGTAACTTATAAAACAACTTAGTCTAAAGATTTTTTTATAGAATAAATTTTGGTGTTAAGCTTAAATAATCTACCCCTTTAAAAAATCAATCTAATAAAACTGATATAATTAATATAAATAACCCTTAAAATAATTGAATATCTCAAAAAATTAACAGGTGGGAATAACTTGGATTACTTTGTGAGCCCTTACAACAAGGCAGCGGATTTAAAATTTCCAAACGATGTTAAAGTTTACGATACAACACTAAGGGATGGTGAACAAACTCCTGGTGTGTGTCTTGGAACTCCTGAAAAACTTCAGATCGCAAGAAAACTCGACGAACTTGGAATCCATCAGATAGAGGCAGGATTTCCAGTTGTGTCAAAGCAGGAGGAAAAATCTGTTAAAACCATTGTGAATGAAGATTTAGATGCCCAGATACTTGTTCTGTCACGTACCAAGAAGGAAGATATTGACAAGGCAATTGACTGTGGGGTTGATGGAATAATCACATTCATGGGAACCTCAGACCTTCACCTCAAACACAAGTTCAACATGAGCCGTGAAGACATCCTGAACATCTGCATGAACTCAATTGAACATGCAAAGGATCATGGACTTTTTGTAGCATTTTCTGCTGAAGATGCAACAAGAACAGACCTTGATTTCCTGAAACAGGTTTATAAGAAAGCTGAAGACTGTGGTGCAGACAGGGTACACATAGCAGACACAGTTGGGGCTATAAGTCCTCAGGGTATGGACTACCTTGTAAGAGAATTAAGATCAGACCTTAAAGCAGAGATAGCACTTCACTGTCACAACGACTTTGGACTGGCAGTTTCAAACTCTATATCTGGACTTCTGGCAGGTGCAAATGCGGTTTCAACAACGGTCAACGGTATAGGTGAAAGGGCAGGTAACGCCTCCCTTGAAGAACTCGTTATGAGTCTTTACCTTATCTACGGGGTAGATCTGGGATTCAACGTCAGCGTATTCTACGAACTTTCCCAACTCGTTGGGAAGTTAACACACATAAAGGTGCCTGAAAACAAACCTATTGTGGGTAAAAATGTTTTCAGACATGAATCCGGGATACATGTGGATGCAGTTCTAGAGGAACCCCTCACATACGAACCCTTCCTTCCTGAGATGATAGGACACCACAGAAAAATAGTTCTGGGAAAACATTCAGGCTGCAGAGCTGTTAAAGCAAAACTCGATGCATGCGGAATAGATGTTACAACAGAAGAACTCTGTAAAATCGTTGAAAATGTCAAAAAACGAAGAGAAGAAGGAAAGTACATCAATGATAAACTCTTCAACGAGATAGTGAGATCGGTTCGCGGACCATTCGATCCATAAGATCTGGCCATTAAGAATAGATCTAATCATAATATTTGGATTAACATTTAAAGGGTAAATTAAGGTTGCAATGCCTTAAAAACCTTTTAATCATTGTTAACGTTATTTCAGTGAGAGATCATTTTAATGATTAAAATTTCAATGATCAATAAAATAAAGATAGAGAATTAATTTCACAAAGCATGAACCTTTAAAAACTTCTTTGTTAATGGAAGAGGTTTCATTTAGCTGAAATTTTGATTGAATTATTAAGGATTGATTTTGATATGAACATAACAGAGAAAATTCTTGCACGTGCATCAGGAAAATCTGAGGTACAACCCGGCGAAATAGTCGACGTTGCAGTTGATATTGCAATGGCCCACGATGGAACATCTCCACCTACCATTAAGACGTTCCAAAAAATTGCAGATAAAGTATGGAATAATGAAAAAATTGTTATAATCTTTGATCACAACGTACCTGCCAATAAAATAATGTCTGCAGAATTCCAGAGGGTTGCAATGGAATTTGCAAGGGAACAGGGCATTAAAAATCTGTTCACCCATGGTGAAGGAATATGTCACCAGGTACTTCCAGAGAAGGGCTTTGTAAAACCTGGAACTGTTGTTGTAGGTGCAGACTCCCACACATGCACACACGGAGCTTTTGGAGCCTTTGCAACAGGTATGGGTGCAACAGACATGGCAATAGTCTTTGCAACAGGTAAAAACTGGTTCATGGTTCCAGAATCATATAAAATAGATATAAATGGTGATTTAGGAGAATATGTAAGGGCTAAAGATGTTATACTCAATGTAATTGGGAAAATAGGTTCATTCGGTGCCACGTACAAAGCCCTGGAATTCACAGGTGAAACCATAGATTCCATGGATGTATCTGGAAGAATGACCATCTGCAACATGGCAATTGAAAGCGGTGCCAAAAACGGAATAATGGAACCCAACAATGCCGTAAAACAGTACTTAATGGAAAGAAACGTTAAAAACTTTGATATAGTACGTTCCGATAAGGACTCACAGTATGAGAAGGAGTACACCTTTGATGTCAATGATATGGAGCCACAGATAGCATGCCCACACAACGTTGACAACGTGAAACCCGTTTCAAAGGTTGAGGGTGTTGGTGTTGACCAGGCGTTCATAGGATCATGTACAAACGGACGTATTGAAGATCTTAGGGATGCAGCTCAAGTTCTAGAAGGTTCAAGGGTTCATGATGACGTGAGACTCATTGTGATACCTGCATCTGCAGAGATCTACCTCCAGGCACTGGATGAAGGACTGATAGAAACATTCATAAGATCCGGTGCAGAAGTCTGCAATCCTGGATGCGGTCCTTGTCTCGGAGCCCACATGGGAGTGCTCACTTCCGGTGAGGTGTGCATATCAACAACCAACAGAAACTTTGTTGGAAGAATGGGAGACCCAAATTCAGAGGTTTACCTTTCAAACTCAGCTGTTGTAGCAGCATCAGCAATTTCAGGAGAAATAACTGATCCAAGGAGATAAAATGGACCAAAACATTATCTACGGAATTGAAAACATTGAAAAGGATATTGGAAAACTTTCAAGTGCCCAGAAAATACTTTTAACAACGGATGGATCTGTAACTGCAATACTTGACGTTATCAAGGGCCATGTTCACCTGGAAACACTTGTCCAGGAATTTAAAGATGCTGACAAGGAAGTGGCAGAACTCCTTGATATAAATGAGGGGGACACTGTGAACTACAGGGTCGTTGTCATGGGAACAGGAGAACCATTGATACATGCAGTATCCTACATTCCAGTTCAAAGACTTGAAAATGACTTTAAAGAAGACCTCATAAGGGCAGATATTCCAATTGGACGCATACTCAAGAAACACAAGATCGAATCCAGAAGGGAAATAAAAACAATTTACGCAGAGAAAACCAACAAGGAAACTCAATCCATATATGGAACAGATTCTCCAATGCTTACAAGAACCTACAACATCATCCACAAGGGTGAAACTCTTATATGGATAAAGGAAACATTTCCCTATGATCTCTTCAGGGATTAAACCTTTACTTGTTTCAGTAAACAGATCAACCTTTAAAAAATTATTTGAAACAGGTTCACCATTTAAAATTTCAATAGTCGATAATATTCCATAGTTTTATTATAATAGGTTCAAATGAGCTGTATACAAAGTATCTGTATCTGAATGTGATAATTAAAGATTTTGGTGTGGTTTGAATGGGAGTAAAATTTAAAGATATTGTATCTCCAGAATCCATAGGATTCAATGAACTAGAAGGAAAGATAGTTGCACTCGATGCAGCCAACATAATCTACCAGTTTTTATCGAGCATAAGGCAGGTTGATGGCACTCCGCTAATGGACCACAACAGAAACATAACCTCACACTTCAGCGGAATACTCTACAGAACATCTTCACTTGTTGAGAAGGGAATAAAACCTGTATATGTATTTGACGGCGCATCAAGCCATCTTAAAAAGGGCACACAGGATAAACGGAGAGAAGTGAAGGAAGAATCTGAGAAGAAATGGAAGGAAGCCCTTGATGAGGGAGATATTCAGGAGGCACGTAAGTACGCAGTCCGATCCTCAAGGATGTCTCCAGGAGTTGTTGAAGGCTCTAAAAAACTTCTAGAACTCATGGGCATCCCCTACATCCAGGCAAAGGGTGAAGGTGAAGCTCAAGCATCTTACATGGTTGAAAAGGGAGATGCATGGTGTGTTGGATCACAGGACTACGACTGCATACTCTTTGGAGCCACACGAATGGTTAAAAACCTGACCATAACCGGTGGAAAAGCCAACCTGGAACTCATACAACTTAAAAAAGTCTTAGAACAGGTTGATTTAACAAGGGAACAGCTGGTCGATGTTGCAATACTCGTTGGAACAGATTTCAACGAGGGAATAAAGGGTATAGGTGCTAAAAAAGGTTTGAAACTCATAAAAAAGCATGGAGATGTATTCAAAGCCCTGGAACATCTGGATGCTGAGATGGAAGTTGATCCACATATATTAAGGGATCTGTTCCTGGATCACGATGTTCTTGAGGATTACAGCCTTAAATGGAAGAAACCAGACCGGGACGGTGCCATAGACTTCCTCTGCGGAGAACATGATTTTTCAGAGGAACGTGTTTCAAGTGCCCTAGATAAACTCAAAAAACTTGACATGAACCAGAGCAGTCTGGAGCAGTGGTTTTAAACTTTTATTCAAGTTTTGCACAATTATTCTCATTTTTTTATAAATATTTTATATAAAAATAATTCTTTATATAAAAAAAATAATTAATCTTAAATAGAATTTGTCTTTTTGCACATTTTTTAGTTGATTTTTTGAAAATAATTTTTAAAATTATTTATGTACTTTTTTCATCTGCTTTTTGGATTTATACAACATCCTCTCGTGAATCCATGGTTTTATGTTATCAGTATAAATCAATAAAAATTTTTAATAAACTTGTAATTAATAAATAATTGTTAGAAAATATTTCAAAACGATTCAAATTGTATTTTCTAAAGGGATGTTATTAATGGTCATTAAGCTCTAAAACACAGTATTCACAGTTTTTGGAAAATTTAAAATAGATGAATTAGACGTGGAAAAAAGAGGTGGAATCATGGATGAAAAAAGCAAAAAAACTGTTAGAGGTAACATTAAGAACCTTGATTGGTGGCCAAATCGGTTGAATCTAGACATTCTGCGCCAGCATTCCTCAGAGTCCAATCCTATGGATGAAGATTTCCGCTACGCTGAAGAATTCAAGAGTCTTGACCTAGATGCCCTGAAGAAAGACCTCCATGAACTCATGACAGAGTCACAGGATTGGTGGCCCGCGGACTTTGGCCACTATGGACCTTTTTTCATCCGTATGGCGTGGCACAGTGCCGGCACGTATCGTGTCAGCGATGGCCGTGGAGGAGGAGGCAGTGGTAACCAGCGTTTTCCACCATTAAGCAGCTGGCCCGACAATGCAAATCTTGATAAAGCACGCCGACTGCTCTGGCCCATCAAACAGAAGTACGGCCGGAAAATTTCCTGGGCTGACCTCATGATCCTCGCAGGTAACGTCGCCCTGGAATCCATGGGTTTTAAGACCTTCGGTTTCGGTGGCGGGCGTGAGGACATCTGGGAACCCGAGAAGGATATATACTGGGGTTCCGAGAAAGAGTGGCTTACAGACGAGCGTCATACCGGTGACCGTGAACTGGAGAAACCACTCGCCGCCCTGGAGATGGGTTTGATTTATGTGAACCCCGAAGGCCCCAACGGCAAGCCAGACCCCATCGCTGCGGCGCATGATATCCGAGAGAGTTTTGCCCGCATGGCTATGAACGACGAGGAAACAGTGGCCCTCATTGCAGGGGGTCATGCATTCGGAAAAACCCACGGTGCTGGCGATCCAAAGCATGTGGGCCCTGAACCGGAAGCAGCGCCAATTGAGGAGCAGGGTCTGGGTTGGAAGAGCAGCTTCGGCACTGGTAAAGGAGACGACACCATTACCGGTGGTCCGGAAGTTATCTGGACCAACACTCCAACGAAGTGGGACAACAACTTCTTCAGGATATTATTCGAATTTGAATGGGAACTGACCAAGAGCCCAGCCGGTGCCTACCAGTGGAAGCCGAAGGGTGATGCAGGCGCAGATACCGTGCCTGATCCACACAACTCTTCAAAACGTCGCACACCGGGTATGCTGACCACAGACCTTTCTTTACGTTTCGACCCTATTTACGAAAAGATTTCAAGGCGCTTCTATGAGAACCCTGATGAGCTTGCAGATGCCTTCGCCCGTGCATGGTTCAAACTGACCCACCGAGACATGGGTCCACGGACACGTTATCTCGGTCCTGAGGTACCGGACGAGGACCTCATCTGGCAGGACCCCATCCCTGCAGTCGATCATGAACTGATCGATGAAGTAGACATCGATACCATTAAGGGCAGAATATTGGATTCGGGACTGTCGGTGTCAGAGATGGTTTCCACTGCATGGGCTTCATCATCCACCTTCCGCGGCTCCGACAAGCGTGGTGGTGCCAACGGTGCCCGTATTCGCCTGGAACCACAGAAGGATTGGGAAGTCAACCAGCCAGCCCAGCTAGCCCAAGTGCTGGAGGTACTTGAGGGCATCCAGAGCGAATTTAACCAGGCCCAAAAAGGTGACAAGAAGATCTCCCTGGCTGATCTCATCGTTTTGGCTGGTTGTGCTGGTGTTGAGCAGGCTGCAAAAAATGTGGGTCATGAGGTTAAAGTGTCCTTCACCCCTGGACGCATGGATGCTCTAAAGGAGCAGACTGATGTGAATTCATTTGCGGTGCTTGAACCGGTTGTAGATGGGTTCCGAAACTATCAGAAGACTCAAAGTGCTAATAGGCCCGAAGAGTTGCTGGTGGACAAAGCGCAATTACTGACATTGACCATTCCTGAGATGACGGTTCTCATTGGTGGCTTACGTGTCCTGAACGCCAACTTTGAACAATCAAAGAATGGTGTTTTCACCAAGAGGCCTGAGGCGCTTACCAATGATTTTTTCGTGAATTTGCTTGATATGCAAACAGAATGGAATTCATCCGCCGAAGACGAAAATGTGTTTGAGGGACGGGACCGAGCAACAGGAGAGCTCAAGTGGACCGCCACACGTGTTGACCTCCTTTTCGGTTCAAACTCTGAGCTCCGGGCGGTGGCGGAAGTCTACGCATGTGAAGACTCTCAAAAGAAGTTCCTGAAAGACTTCATAAAGGTATGGGACAAGGTCATGAACCTGGACCGCTTCGACCTGGCATTATCCTGAAAAAGTCAGCATCATCTATAAATTAAGTTTTTTTCTTAAAACATTTTTTTCTCTTTTTACTCTTTTATTTTTTCTATTGAATACAGGATAACTCATAAAAATTATGATAAGAAAAAATAAACTTCATATTCCAAATTAAAAAAAAGATGAAGATAAAGAGAATCCTTAAATATTTCTAAAAAGTAGATGGCATCAATCTTATTTCGGTAGGGATAGATGTTTAAATAACCTTTAAAAGAAATTGAAAAACTAACGATTCCTCTGAAACTCAACAAAATAAATAAAAAATAAATCTTATTCTCAAATAAGTGCAAGGGAAGGGATTCGAACCCTTGAAGGCCTACACCAATAGGCCCTGAACCTATCCCCGTTGACCACTTGGGTACCCTTGCATATATCATGGTAGTTGAACATCATATATTAATGTACGTTTTTTGGATTATCTCCCGTAACTTTCCTGTAATCACTTTTTAAGTTTTTTTATTCAAAATGGAGGATAATTCCCAAAAAATTCAATGGCGTACCTGCGTGCAGTTTCAACCTGTTCCGGATATCTGGATCCTATGGTTTCTTCAAGGTCCTTCCGGGTTTTTGAAGATGCAACATCTTTTAAAATAGTAACATAAACATCCAATGCCTTTTTAGAAGGTGAACATGGAATTTCAAGGGTTAAACAGATATCCTGCCTTTTGAAACATTTCAACCTCAGAAATGGAGCCACAGAACCCATCAAAATCCCTTCTTCCAGTTCAATCAATGGTGGAACACCAACCCTGCTTTTACGATCTTCATCCACAAGTTTTTCATAGCTTTTCTCTTTGTAGCAGTGAGCTTCAAGGTAAATCATTGGTTTGTACTTTTTAATAAGTGAAATCACTTTTTTACCCATATCTGAACTGTAGTAATCTTTGTTTATGGTGCTCAGGTATGGAGTTTCATCGAAGTTGTATATCCTGAGTTTTCCATTGGAAACTGAATCATCATCCAGCTTTGAAAGTGCTTTTATGGTTGTAATTCCTTCTTTGCCATGAACTCCTCCAACAAAAAGGCGTGAAGGTTTATTGTTCTTGTCTATGATCTTTGAATAGTTCGTATTCATAATTGGTCCCTGGATGAAGTTTTTATCAGGATTTCAGTTAATAATGCAGTAGGAATGTAACAATCTTAATCTTATATTTGAAAAAGAAAAATAGTCCTCAAATTCTTCAATGTTTTTTAAAATACAATAAAAATTAGAAGGGGAATGGGATTCAGGTTCCCTCTTCCCAATTGTTCATGTAATTGACCTGTTTTGATGTTAACTCATCTATTTCGATGTTCATTGCATTTAACTTGAGTTCTGCAACGTATCTATCTGTTTCGTCAGGGGTCTTGTGAACACCAACTTCCACCTTGTTTTCTGTTAGGTACTTGGCTGACAGAGCCTGCATTGCAAAGCTCATGTCCATTATCTCTGCAGGATGGCCCTGACCACGTTCTCCTGCAAGGTTAACCAGTCTACCATCTGCTATGAGGTAAAGCTTCCTTCCATCCGGCATTACAAACTCTTCTATATCTGCCCTTATCTGTTCGCAGCTTACAGCCTGTTTACGAAGGTCTTCCTTGTTTATCTCCACGTTGAAATGGCCAGAGTTTGCAAGAAGACAGCCGTCCTTCATGTACTTGAAGTCGTCACCTGAAACTATGTCTATGTTTCCTGTAACCGTCAGTATGAGATCTGCCTCTTTAACAGCGTCGCGGATCTTCATAACCCTGTATCCATCCATTCTTGCTTCTAATGCCCTTATTGGATCTATCTCGGTTACTATGACATTTGCACCAAGTCCAACAGCTCTCATTGCAACTCCACGACCACACCAGCCGTATCCGCAGACAACAACTGTTTTTCCTGCTATAAGCATGTTGGTTGAGCCCATTATTGAGTCGAAGGTGGACTGTCCAGTCCCGTACCTGTTGTCGAAGAGGTACTTCATGTAGGAATCGTTCACAGCCATGACTGGGAACTCAAGGGCTTTATCATCGTGCATAGCCTTCAGACGGTGGATTCCAGTTGTTGTTTCCTCACATGCTCCAAGTATCTTTCCAATGAGGTCCCTGCGTTCCTTGTGGATGAAGAATATCATATCTGCCCCGTCATCGATTATTATGTCAGGGTCATGATCGAGAACCCTTTCGATGTTCTCGTAGTACTCTTCGTTGCTTTCTTCCCTCCAACCGTACATGTTAAGGCCCATTGAAGCCCCTGCAGCTGTTGCATCGTCATGTGTTGATAATGGGTTGCAGCCGGTCATTGCAACCTCTGCACCTCCAGCTTGAAGTGTTAAACCAAGATTTATGGTCTTTGGTTCAAGGTGTAAGCATGATCCAATGGTAATTCCCTCGAAGGGTTTTGTTTTGCTGAATTCTTTTTTTATGTACTCAAGAACAGGCATGTGTCTTTGTACCCATTCAATCTTCTTCTTACCTTGCGGTGCCAGTGAAATATCCTTTACTTTGTAGCTCATTGTTTCACCTAAAAACGAATCTTATCTTTTAAAAGATCTGAATAAATTTGAATAGTTTTTGATGAATAAAGCTATTGATTCATGGGATACTTAACTTTTTCATTTATTCGTTTTAGGGATTTTATTTCATTGGGAAAAAATGATTTCCGATTTAAAAAATTATCAAGATTTATTTTTTTTTAAATATTTTTTAAATAACAGAAAAATCATCTTTTAATTCAAAAACTCTATTGTACAAGTTAATTTTATAAAATAAGGATTTAAATTCATGTAATTAATGATTTAATTGATAATTAAAATAATCAAAAGTTTTTAGGAATGATCAAGAATAAAAATTAATTTTAAAATAAACTACTTTAAGAGTTATTTTAAGGGAGGTTTGGGAGAAGAAAATAATTAATCTTCTCCCATTGAAATTCTCAGGTTTTTTTGGTTTTTAGGAGGCAAAGTTATTTTTTTGGTGGTTTTAGTTTGTATTGTCCCTGTTTTTAGCTGTACTGCCTCAGGTCAACCTCACTTTTAGGTTTCACCTTCTCCATAGCTTCTCTGAACTGTTTCATTTTGACTTCATCTGATTTAAGGTTGTTTCTGAGTGTGAGCATCACTGCTTCACGGCAAACTGCTTCTATGTCTGCTCCGACATATCCATCTGCTTTCTTGGCAAGTTTTTCCAGGTCAACATCGTCTGCAAGCGGCATGTTCTTGGTGTGGACCTTGAATATTGCAAGCCTTGCAGTTTCATCTGGTGTGTCCACCTTAACGTGCCTGTCGAACCTTCCAGGACGCAGGAGTGCAGGGTCTATTATGTCCACACGGTTGGTGGCTGCAACCACAGCAACGTCCTGAAGTTCTTCAAGTCCGTCTATCTCTGTTAAGAGCTGGTTAACAACCCTCTGTGTGACGCCGGAGTCTGTGCTGCCTCCACCCCTTGTGGATGCTATTGAGTCTATCTCGTCGAAGAATATCACTGTTGGTGCTGTTTGTCTGGCTTTTCTGAAGACTTCACGCACTCCTTTCTCTGATTCTCCAACCCATTTTGAGAGGAGTTCAGGGCCCTTGATTGCTATGAAGTTTGCATCACTTTCGTTTGCTACGGCTTTGGCCAGGAGTGTTTTACCTGTTCCTGGTGGTCCGTAGACAAGCACACCCCTTGGTGGTCTGACTCCGAACTTGTCGAAGCTTTCAGGGTACTTGAGCGGCCATTCAACCGCCTCACGAAGTTCCTGTTTTGCACTCTCAAGTCCTCCTATGTCGTCCCATTTAACATCTGGAACCTGTACAAGCACCTCACGCAGTGCAGATGGTTGTATTTCCTTAAGGGCTTCTTTGAAGTCGGATTTGGTAACGATCATCTTCTTGAGGGTTTCCTTTGGTATCTCTTCATCTGCCTTGATATCAGGCAGTACCCTTCTTAAAACCCTCATTGCCGATTCTTTACAGAGTGATTCAATGTCCGCTCCAACGAAACCGTGGGTTATCTCTGCTATCTCATCGAGGTCCACCTTGTCGTCAAGGGGCATTCCCCTTGTGTGGATCTGGAGAACCTCCATTCTTCCGTCTTTGTCTGGTACGCCTATCTCTATTTCTCTGTCGAATCTTCCTGGTCGTCTGAGTGCCTGGTCAAGGGCGTCTGGTCTGTTGGTTGCACCGATTACAACTACCTGTCCTCTGCTTTTGAGTCCGTCCATGAGGGTGAGGAGCTGAGCAACGATCCTACGTTCAACTTCTCCTGTGACTTCTTCCCTTTTGGGCGCTATGGCATCGATCTCATCTATGAATATGATGGATGGGGCGTTTTCTTCGGCTTCTTCAAAGAATTCCCTGAGGCGTTCCTCTGATCCGCCAACGTACTTGCTCATGATCTCTGGGCCGTTGATGGCTATGAAGTGGGCGTCACTTTCGTTTGCTACGGCTTTGGCCAGGAGTGTTTTACCTGTTCCTGGTGGACCATGCATGAGAACACCCTTTGGTGGGGCTATTCCCAGCCTTTCAAAGAGTTCAGGTCGTTTGAGTGGGATCTCTATCATCTCCCTGACCTTCTTAACCTCCTCCTTGAGGCCACCTATGTCCTCGTAGGTCACATCCACAACGTTTTTTATGCCCTCAATTTTTGAAACATCCACAGGTTCTGCCTGGATCTGCATGTCAGTCATGTCTGTTATTTGAACGATTCCTGCAGGCTTGGTTGAAACCACTGCAAGTTTTATCTCACCCATTGGTGACATGTCAGTCATCATGTCCCTGAAAAAGTCGTCGAAGAGTCCTCCCCTCATTGGCTGCTGCTGTCTTATTCCAGTGACTATGAGGTCTCCCTTTGACATTACTCTACCCATGAAGGCGGGTTTCACATCTCCCCGGATCATTATCTGCTGGTCAACGGGTGCAAGAACCACTCTCTGGGCTTCTTTTACTTCTGCCCTTTTGACTGTGACTTCCTCTCCGATGGAGGTACCTGCATTTTTCCTGAGGTATCCATCGATCCTGATTATGCCAAGCCCAATATCAGACTGGCTTGATGCAACCTTTGCTGCAGTTACCTTCTTCCCCTCTATTTCGATTATGTCTCCATCGAGAAGATCCAGCTTCTGCATGCATGCTGGGTCTATCCTTGCAATGGTTCTACCAACATCGTTTTGTGAAAACGCTTCTGCAACTTTTAATTTCATTTCTTTATTTTCCATAGAAACCCCCTACATTAACGTTTTACTTAGTTATAATATGTTTAACTGGTTTAAAATAATTTACACTATTCAACATGTTTTAGTTAACTTTTGTTACTATAACCTTGTAGTTCATCATATATAAAGGTTCCGATTTTTTCATAGGTATCCATCTATATTTATTAACTGAAAATGAGGAAATCTTAATCTAAAAAAGGATTTCAAATTACTTGAATTTTCATTTAGATTACTCCATAAAAAATGAATTTGTTGATAAAATTGAAAAAAATTAAAAAAACTGTTCATTTA
>ENA-UOOE01000767-UOOE01000767.1-fermentation-metagenome-genome-assembly--contig:-NODE-767-length-29623-cov-15.043628_pt1 | contig 29623 bp, 38 predicted proteins | sample MGYA00245776_ERZ724021 | MGnify/ENA primary metagenome ERZ724021 (study PRJEB28704, sample SAMN03018321) | fermentation metagenome | biome: anthropogenic terrestrial biome; feature: soil; material... | reverse complement strand
AATTTAGCTCTTGGCATATAAAATCATCCCCTTTTTTCCAATTATAGCACAAACCCAGCCGAAACGGAGCGGAAGCTCCGTCCACAGGAACCGCCCCACCTGTGCCGATGATGGCAGGGCAGAAAGGAGAACCTTATGGATAACGCAAAAAAAGCCGCCCCCGAAGTGCAAATTCAGGGACGGACAAAATTAGCAGCAAAAAGTGTTTTTGAACCTTCAGAAAATCCGTATCAGCCTGTTTCCAAGAGAGCAGAGCGTTTACTTAGAACCCGAAATCTTCTTTAGCACGGTTCACAAGCGATTTCCAGTCAATCAAGTTTTTGCTTCTGAATTTTTCCATCAGTAAGGCTGTTTGGAACTGCGATATTTGCCTTCTTTCGAGAAGCTCTTCATTTTGAAAGACAAGGGCAGAAGCCATGGAAAGTTCATCTACTGGCATAAAACCATAACGCTTTTCAAAACTCAGAAGGGACTTAGAATCGTAACTCATTTGAGGGAAAATAGCATCCCCTATCAACTCGCCATCGCCATAACAATAATCTTCAATATCATGGGCGTACTTCCCATATTTAGAAAAATAGGTTGCAATTTTTCCAGTTGTATCAAGTGCCGCAAATAGAATATTCAAGCGGTAATCCATAATGTACACACGATATGCTTCAGGAAATGTATCAGGTTTCAACTCGTCCACTCGGTTCGAATAATAAATCAAACATTCACTGAATTTTCGTAGGTACTTTGGAAGGGGCATTGGGATGATCCATTTTAAGCAATCACAGAATACCGCAACATCATATTCCAAACAAGGTAAAACAGACTTTAGCGGAATGTCGTATTCGGGAATATAGTTTTCAAACTTATGCATAATACACCTCCTATTTAAAGAATTATAGCATATTCAGCCATTAATGAACAGCCGAAACGGAGCGGAAGCTCCGTCCTGCGGGGATAGCCTCCCGCAGCCGATGATGGCATGGCTAAACTTGATAATCAGCCGAAAGGCAGGTGAATATATTGGAACTTCTTACGGTCAAGGAAGTCGCCCAACTCAAGGGATGCAGTGACCGATATGTAAAGTCATTGGCGTTAAATGGTTCATTGATAAGCCAGACGACGACCAATAATCGAAATCGCAAAATGTATCTTATTCCTTTAGATGCCCTTGAACCAAGGCTCCAAGTAAAATACTACAAACAAAAGTACGGGGAAGTTCCCGATTCACTACAGAAAGCCAAAAAAAAGACTGCCCCGGCAAAGTCTAAGGCACTGGAAAACTTTACAGCGGAACAGCGTCAGGAAATTGAACTGTGGGAAAATATTCTTTCAGACTGGCAGAATTTCCGAAACAGCTTTCATGGTTCAAAAGCTGCCGCTGACATGGAATTTGTGCGTAAATGCCGAGATAATTACCCTGACGTTAAAATATCAAAAGATATATTATACCGCAAACAAGCGGCATTTAAGCAAAATAACCTTGACGGTCTTGTGGATAAACGCGGCCACTGGAAAAAAGGCACTTCGAGAGTTCCAAAAACTATTAAAGATATTTTCTTTTATGTATATTTGGACGAACGGGCGCTGCCAGTCAGCAAATGTGAGGAAGCGACGCGGTTTATCGTACAGGAAGAACGCCCAGAACTGCTCCCGCAAATGCCGTCATATGATACCTTTTACCGAATGGCAAAAGCGTTTTCAAAACCGGTTGCGACGCTGGCACGCAAAGGTGAAAAAGCGTATAACGACCGCTATGGGATTTTTGTCGACCGCTTTTACGATGATATGGCTTCCAATGACTACTGGATAGCGGACGGTCATACGATAGACGTTATCACGAAATCCGACGATGGGACGGAACAGCGGCACAGAATGACGTTATCGGCGTTTTTGGACGCACGGAGCGGAATTTATGTCGGATGGGTAGTAACGGAAAACCCAAGTTCCGACAGCACATTGGCGGCGCTGCGGAAAGCGTGTATGAGGTACGGACTTCCAAAATACATTTACGTTGACAATGGCCGGGAATATTTGAACATTGACATTGGCGGGACGGGGCATCGTACCCGAAAAAAGAAAGTCGATATTAAATTGCCAACGCCGATATTAACACGCCTCGGAATTCAGATGGTTAATGCCATTCCGAGAAACGCGCAGGCAAAAATAATTGAACGGGAATTCCGAAATTTCACGTTTTTAAGCCGTTTGTTTGATACATACTGCGGCTCCAATGTAGTCGCCAAACCTGAAAAGCTAAAACATAAACTGAAAACCGGACAGATTCCAACAGACGGCGAGCTTATTCAGGTCGTAAACAATATGATTGACGGTTATTTTAATCAACAGCCGTACAACGGCAAGGTTGCGGCAGACAAGGGAAAAACGAAAGACCAAGTATATAGAGAACATTTGCCGCGTGTTATACGCCGTGCCGCGCCGGAAGACCTGAACCTTATGATGATGCGCAGCACACGCCTGCAAACCGTGGGGAAAAACGGAGTACACCTTACTATTTGCGGAGAACGTTTATATTATTTCAATGACGAACTAATTATCAATTTCACCGGTAAAAAAGTATTTCTACGTTACGACCCGGAAAATCTTAATGAAGTCCGCATTTACGATGAAAATGAAAAGTTCATAATGACCGCTCCGCTGCGAACGGATATGATGCTTTCCTACGGAGCCGACAAAGAAGGTGTCAGGGACGCGATGCACGAAAAGCGCCGCCTGAAACGCGGACTAAAAGATTTAGCAGACGAAAAACGCGAATTGGTAGTATCACAATACGGCCATATCAATTTGCTTGACGTATATGTCCGTGCTGCAAAACACAGCACAACAGGCTTGCTTCTTCCTTCGGATGATAATCATATCGTCGAAATGGTTACTCCGAATGAACAGCGGGAAAACAAAGTTGCTTCCGGCGGGGAAGAAATCCCTATTGTAGATATATCACGAATGATTAGAAACAACGAAAAGAAAGGGGCAGATGTATGAAACAGTACAATCCTGAACTCCAGCAAAAACTGGAAGCTTACATTACGGAGGTTGGAAGCCAATCAAAAGCCGCCGCCAACATCGGTTACAGTACAGGTACTCTCAGTACATACCGCAAAGGCACTTATAACGGCGATGTGGAAAAATTTGAAAACCGGCTGTGTGAGTTTTTCGACCTGAAGGCCGAGGCAAAGGCATTATATGTTTCTCCGAATTATGTTCCAACGTCTATTTCGGAAGGCGTGTACGCAACTATTAGAATGTGCCATTTAAAAGGCGGGCTTGCCGATGAATGCGGCGATGCCGGAATCGGCAAAACAAAAGCGGCACTGAAATACGCTGCCGAATACCCGAACAGCGCAATTTATGTGACTGTAAATCCGTGCGTTTCAAGCTTAAACGCGTTTTTAAAACTCCTTTGCCGGCAGTTAAAATTGCCGACCGGAAGAAAAGACGATATGTGGATGGAAATAGACGAGGCCTTGCGCGGTGGCCGCAAAGTACTGATTATTGACGAAGCCCAGCACCTTCCAATCAAAACCATTGAGGCAATTCGAGCATTCACCGACAGCAACCCTGAATTGGGCGTTACTTTAATCGGCAATCCGGAAACCGTTACAAACGGCCGCAGCCGTCCGGCGTTTGCACAAATACGGAACCGCACCAAACTGATTAATATTCGCAAAACGCTACAAGTTACTAAAAAAGACATTAAATTGCTTTTTCCGGCTTTAGCCGATAATGGGCAGGAAAAAGAAATTGAACTGCTGCACACTATTGCACGCAGCGAACAGGGAATCCGTGGCGCGGTCAATTTATACAGCAATGCCAAAGATAACGAAGATACCAGCTATAAAGGATTAATGGCAATGGCTAAAACGATGAAAATTATAACATATTAAAGGAGGAGTTTGTATGACTGTAAAAGAACTGGAAGCATACTTGGCACTATGCCGGCTGAAGGATAAGACTCCCTCCATCAAGGAACTGCGGGACTTCGTTACCGCCGAACGCTCGGTGATGAAAAGATGACCTATACACAGCCGCCATGCAAAGATTGTACTTACCGCTATATAGGATGCCATTCAGGGTGTCCAACTTGGAAGATTTGGAAAGCCGGAGAAGATGCGAAAAAGGCAAAAGCGCGAAGGGAAAAAGAGGCAGACCGTTTTTTTCAGTCAATCAAGGCTGAACAGAGCACCCGGTATCAGAGGAAAGCCCACAATGACCGTGTAAGGGGCCGGCCTACATGGTAAATTAATTTTACGGGGCAAGCGCCCCGCCTTAATGCAGCCGAAGGCGGTCACAAGCCCGCTAAAATGCAGAGTGGGGATATTTTTTTAAGACAGGAAGCGAAAAGCAGTGAGACACGGAAAAAGGCCAACCAGAAAGCAGAAAGTCCTTATCTCAAGCTTCCGGTTAAACTCAAATAACTGGCTGGTGCTTAATGAAGATAAGGAATTTCTAACAATGGTACATAAGCACACTAACCGAGTACGGACACTTCCGAAAATTTGAACAGGAGGAATAAATATGAAAACATCAAAAAAGCTAACGTCAAAAAACGGGATAACTATTCCAAAGCAAATACGGACTGAGATAGGGTTTACACCGGGAATGGCTGTTGATGTTGAAAGCAGCGGCAACGGCGTAAAAATTAATCCGCATGTCCCAGTTTGCCGCTTTTGCGGAAGCAGCGAAGCTGTAATGAACATTTGCGGTATTAATATATGCGAAAAATGCGCCGCAGCTTTGCAAAAGGAGCTGAATAAAAAATATGGCTCTTAACCGCAGTGAAATTCAAAACAAAGTTGACCGCCTTGTAGAAATAAAAGACGTTATCACAAAGCTTAAAGAAGAACAAAACGAGCTGGAAGGGTTTTTCCTGAAAATCAGCGATGACGACCTGAAAAACACTAAGCTGAAAACCGTGGCATACTCAGGGACAAAAGCAAATAAAGTTACGGCTACCATGTCGGAAAACCTCAAGCAAGTCTATCCCAGTTTTTTTAAAGAGATTTTCGGCAGCGCATATACCGACGCGGTGACTGAAGAAAAAAAATACAAGCTTACCGCGCCCGCATCCCGAATGCTCGTTAATTTGTGGCAGAAAAGCTATACCAAGATGACTGTTGAAGAGGTTATAAAGCAACTTCCGTGTGCCACTGAAACAAAAACAGCTTTAAAGAAAAAACTGAAAGGCGTAAATTTCAAAACCGACGTTAAAAATCTTATGGCCATAGGAGGTTTCAGCCGTTCTGATTCGGAGCAGTACGCATATTTTATTTCAGAAGCGGCAACATGGGAAAATTTTTTACAGCTTATGAGCGCCAATAAAAGAAGCACCGAAGCTGACAGACAAGAAATACTGGAAAGGATCAACAGCGCTATTGTCGTTGAAGAAACGCCGAAAATTCAAATTGAAAAATAATATGGGAGGCGAAAGTAATGACATCGAAGCAAATACAGCGCATATATAAGCTTGGCGCTGTGCTGAATCTCATAAAGAACGATGATCTGCACGCACTGGTTTATAATTTGACAGGTAAAACACACGTCAGCCAGCTTAACGACAATGAATATAAACTGGTTGAAAATGAATTGACAGAACGTATTAAACTGTCCCATCTTTCACCGCCGCCAAAAAAACATAAAAAGTGCGGAAGCACCCGCGCTTCCGCAGGCATGACGGAAGGCCAGCAAAAAAAAGTCTGGCAGCTGATGTACGCGCTTGCCGGGCGCGACCGAAAACCAAGCTCCGCAACAGTCGGCATAAGGCTGTGCGGAATAATTAAACGCCAATTTAAAATTGACGTTACGGCGCAGCAGCCGTTCAGGTGGCTTAACTACCGGCAAGGCTCTCAGCTCATTGAAATATTAAAAGGGTATGTTTCAAGCGCGGGTCGGCGAATCGAAAGGGAGAATGCAAAATGAGTTTGCTGGATACCATCACGGCAGACGATTTAGACGGCGAACAGCGTGAAATTGCCGAACTGATTGGTATTGAAAATTATCGAAAACTGGTAACTCATTTTGGTGGAACGAGTATATATATTTTCCAAGCAGAAAGTATTGTAAAAGATAAACGTGACAATGAGATTAGGAAGCAGTATAATGGCTATAACAGCAGAGAGCTTGCCATAAGGTACAATTTGAGTGACCGGACCATTCGCGAGATTACTGCCAGCATGAAAAGGATAGAGGGACAACAAAGCTTTTTTTGAATATGGAAGGCGCTTATGGAACTTTTTCCATGAAATGCCTTCTTTGTACCCCCCGAACTTTTAGGGTATATTTATGTTATACATGAATATACCCTATTTTTTATGCTCGGAGGACTGAATATGAGTGCGGAAGTCTGGTGGATTATCACGACGCTTGTTACTATTGCTATAACGGTAATCGGCTATTTTTTAAAGCGGACAGTATCAAAGACGGATGACAATGACAAAGACATACAGCAAATTAAACAGACTTACGTCACTCAGGACGATTTTAAGGCATATAAAGATCAATCGCGTGACGATATTAAACAGCTTACGGCAGATATGGGAGAGCTAAAAGAAAAATGTCTTTTTAAGGACGATTTTTACCGAACTCAAGCAGCCACCGACCAAAAGCTTGACCGTATCTACGATATGATTTATCAAATGAACAAAGGAGGGGCAAACCGTGGATAAAGAGGAAATGCTTAGAAAGATGCGGGCTGGGCAGTTTATTGAAAATAACGGAAAAGTTCTTCGGACTATTAACATTTTGCGCCATAAATATGAAAAGCTGAAAGAAGTTCAATATGCATTGACAGATATGTCTGAAACGGAATATCTTGACTGTATTAATTTTTTGTCGGAAGCCGGATATATTACAGTCCGCAATATTGAAACAAAAGAACCCGCAGATATTGCAGACACCGATTATTCCCGTCTGGAAGCCAAGGTTACCGCCCACGGCATCCGTTTGCTTGGCGGTGAAATCAACGACAAAATGGTAAAGGCGTGATGGGAATGAGCAGAAAAAAGAACCGAAGTTCAGGTAAAATAGACGCTCTCCCTGAAGAACTGAAAAACACCGTTGAACAGATGCTGCTTAGCGGCCAGTCATACCGTGAAATTGTCGAATATTTAAGCCAGCATAACGTATCCGTATCACAAATGTCGGTTTGCCGCTATGCAAGCAAGTATCTTGCAAGTGTGGAAATGCTGAAGATGTCGCAGGAAAACATGAAAATGATGATGGAAGAAATGGATAAGTATCCTAACCTTGATTCGACTGAAGCGATTTTGAGGGTCGCATCACAAAATGTTTTTAATGCGATTACCAGCGTCAATCCGGAAGAATGGGAGAACATTGCACCTGATAAGCTGCTAAAACAGGCGAACGGCCTGATCCGCGCCGCAGGCTATAAGCGGCGGGTAGACCTGCAAAATAAAACGGATACGGAAGCCGCGCTGGAAGCCACGCAATCACTGCTTACCGATATTTTGGCCAAAAAACATCCGGAACTGTATGAACAGGTGATGACCGTCCTTAAGCAGGAAAAGGAAAAACAATCTGCGGGGGATTAACTTATGGAATGGTATGTTCTTCAGGTCATGACGGGATCAGAGGATATGGTACGGGATTCACTTACCCGTAACGGAATCCATGCCGCTGTCGCGCATGAGCGGCGGGTACTCAGGTCAGGCGGTAAATGGCTGGAACGTGATTATGTCGTGATTCCAAGCTACGTATTTGTGCGGATTGAATACACGGATACATTGTATTACGTCCTAAAAAGGACACAGGGAGTTATCCGGATATTAGGGACCGGAAGCCGGCCTTCCCCGCTTTTACCGACAGAGGAAAAATGGATTGAAAGTTGGGAGCAGCCGCTTTTGCCATCAAAGATCCATTTTAATAAAAACGGAACATATAAAGTGCTGGACGGTCCGCTGACAGGAGAAAATGTAAAACTGCTGAAACTTGACCGGCATCGCCGGCGTGCTAAAGCGGAGGTCAAGATTTTAGGGAAGCCTAAAATCACTTATTTATCGCTTGAGATTTTAAAAGAGTTTTAAAAACGTCCGGATACGGGTTGGGTTGATTCGTCCCCAAACCGTGAAGGACCGACATAAGATTACAGGAACCCGACAGTTTTTCGCTGTTTGGATGGCAGCGCACATCCAAAACGCTTTAAATTTTGTACGGGTTCCTTTTCTTATGATTTTAAAGCCCTTTAAAACTGTTTAAAAAAGTTTTTCAGATGTTATCGGCAAAATTACGCGGCTATAAATTACGGCGCTCTATCGGCGCACAAAACGGCAGAAACGGAGGACAGGAAATTGATAAGTTTACAAAAGCAAAAATTAAATAAGCTATATGATATTATGTCATCCGTTACCGATGATGAAGAGGAAAAATATGAGGAAAATTTAAACGATTTAAAGAAACTGATTTTAAAACATTTAGATACAGCGGCATATCCCGACCACGCTTCGGAACGGCAGGCTATTGCACAGCGGATGAAAAACGGCGCGCCGATGGTTGGGGAATCAGGCATTAGAAAACAGCTTGGCGCAATCGACCTTGCGTTTTTCGGGAATGCCTATCTGCCGCATTATTTTTCAAAACCGTCCCCGAAATTTCATTATGAATTGGATAAAATCTGGACTGATGGAGTCCTTAAAGGATTTAACCCTTACACACAACCTAAAATTGTTGACGCGCAGCCCGGCTGCCACCACGCTGTAGCGGCTCCGCGCGGCCACGCAAAAAGTACAAACCTTACATTTAAAGATGATCTTCATGCAGTGCTGTACCGCTATAAGCACTATATTTTGATTTTGTCGGATACCTACCCTCAGGCCGCGAGCTTTCTTGAAGCAATAAGCGACGAGCTGGAGGAAAACGAGGCCATTACCGAAGACTTCGGCAATATTGTCGGAAATGTGTGGCGTGAAGATGTTATTGTTACAAAGACAAAAATAAAAATACAGGCCAAGGGTGCCGGGCAGAAAGTTCGCGGCCTGAAACATAAAAACTGGAGGCCGGACCTGATAGTCCTCGACGATATTGAAAACGACGAAAATGTCCGGACCCCGGAGCAACGGGAAAAGCTTAAGAACTGGTTTTATAAAGCCGTTTCCAAGTGCGGCGACACATATACGGATTTTGTTTATATTGGCACAGTCCTTCACTATGACAGTCTGCTGGTCAACGTTATGAACAACCCGGAATACAACAGCGTTAAATACAAAGCCGTGCTAAACTTTTCCGCTTCACCGCTGTGGAATATCTGGGAAACCATATTGACGAATAAAAACAATAAAAACCGTAAGGCCGAAGCTTTAGCATTTTTTAACAAAAATAAGCAGGCAATGCTAAAAGGCACAAAAGTCTTGTGGGAAGAAAAGCTTTCATATTATGACCTGATGTTCATGAAAGTTTCGGAGGGCGCTGCGTCGTTTAATTCGGAAGAGCAGAATGAACCGATTGACCCGGAAGACTGCCTGTTCAATAAAGAAAACTTCGATTATTATAATCCGCATGATATTAATTTCTCGGACAAAGACTTCAATTTTTACGGGTTTGTCGACCCGTCGCTCGGCAAGAGCAAAAAATCCGACTTTTCCGCAATTATAACGATTGCAAAATCGAGAAGTACCGGATATATGTATGTGGCCGACGCAGACGTGGACCGGAGGCTTCCGAGCGTTATTATCGACGCTGTACTCGGTAAAGCGGTTTGGATTAAAAAAGCCTATGGGAAAAAGTATAAAGCGTTCGGCTGTGAAACAAACCAATTCCAATATTTTCTTAAAACGGAATTAGCAAAAGAAAGCGCCCGGCGGGGAATATACCTTCCTATACGTGAAGTTCAGCAGACATCCGATAAAGTCCTGCGCATAGAAACGCTTCAGCCCGATATTGACAACAAGTACATTAAGTTTAACCGGCAGCATAAAAGGCTGTTAGAACAATTGGAGTTTTTTCCGATGGCCGACCACGATGACGGCCCGGATGCATTGGAAGGCTGCCGCACCATTGCCTGCGGAGGTAATAAAAAGCGCCTGAAATTCGGAAAAAGGAGGTTTGGCTTGTGACAGGTGATATAGAAAACAGAGTTTTGCGTCCAAAATTAATTAAGCTGGCTGATGATACTGACGTTACACCGGAAGTTATAGATTATTGCCTAAAAAAGTTCCGCCATAATTTGAACAGGCTGTCAATCCTTGAAAAGTACTATCAAAATGAGACGGCAATTCAAAACCGCACCATGCAGGACCCGGATAAACCCAACAACAAGATTTCTCATTCCTTCGCTAAATATATCACAAAAATCGCAACGGCCTATTTTATGGGATACGGCGTTAAATACGAAGTCGACAGCCCTGACGATAACTACAACACGACATATAAGGAAGCGCTCAATGATATTATTGACTCCAATATGACAAAAATCAAACACTTCGAGGAATCGAAAGAAATGAGCAAGCGCGGCATTTCGTATGAACTCCTTTTTATTAACCCTGAGGGAAAGCTTAAAACTCAGTATTACAAGGCCGATGAAATGATCCCCGTTTTTAGCCAAACGCCGGCTAATTTTTTGACGATGGTCCTTCGGCCATATAAACTTACAAGCATTGACGGCAGCGGAAACGATGTGGAATATGTAGATGTTTATACGAAGCTTTACGTTTATAATTTCATGCGCCGATGCGGCGGGCAATGGCAACTGCAGGAAAAGTTCAGCCATAACTTTTCCGACGTGCCGGTAATTATAAGGATGAATAACGCGGAACTGAAGGGCGATTTTGAGGACGTGATCCCACAGATTGACACTTACGACAGGGCAGTCAGCGACACGTCTAATGATTTGGATTCTTTTTCGGACGCTTATTTGGTTTTTGAAGGAATTGATGATCTTAATGCGGAAGATGAAGACGGCAATGAGATGTCGGCATCTGAAAGCGCGAAGGTAATGAAAGAAAACCGCGTAATATACGCTCCGGAAGGCTGCAAACCGGGATTTATTACAAAGGATACTAATGACACAAAAGCGGAAAACCATAAAAAGCGGACTTTCAAAGACATATTTTTTCTTTCACAGGTACCAAACCTCACAGACGAAGAATTTGCAGGCAATCTTTCAGGCGTTGCTATAAAGTACAAATTATTCGGATTAGAAGAGCTGTCTATAGAAAAAGAAACGTATTTCCGCTCGTCCGAAACAAAAAAGGTAAGGCTAATCACAGAATACATTAACGCTCTGCACAATACCAATTATGATTGGCGCAACGTTAAATTATCTTTTGACCGTTCAGCTGTTGCAAATACATATGAAGCGGCACAAACAATTAATCTTTTACGCGACATTCTTTCGGAAAAAACATTAATCGGCATGTATCCTGAAATTGATGACCCTGAAAAAGAGCTAAAAGAAAAACAAGCGGAACAGGCTGCCGAAGAAAATACAGGTGATGGCGAAGGTAATACCGAGGGGGTCTTTTAATTGGAAAATGCCGACTACTGGCTGGAACGGGCAAAGAAGAACGCCATTCGCGAATATCAGTACGCACAGCGGAAAGCGCAGCTTGTCACCCGCTGGTTTAAACGCTGTACACACGAAATGCAACGTAAAATCAACGGCTATTATCGGAAATACGCCGACAAGGAAAAAATCAGCTATCAGGCGGCTAAAGCAATTATCTCAGACCGGACAGAACTGAATATGACACTGAAAGAATATCAACGCCTTGCACAACAGTATCCGCAGGATGCCGTGGCTAAAAAACTGCTTGATAAATTGTATTACAGGCGTGCGGTCAGCCGGGAGGAACTTTTAATTTTGCAGCTTAATATGCTTGCAACCAACCTCTACGGAAATTATTCTCAGGAAACCGGAAAAAGCCTTACGGAAAATTTTGAAGAAGTATACTATAAAACTATTTTCGACCGCCAGCAGTTTTTAGGCTTCGGAAGTAATTTTAACAGAATCAGCACACATCAAATTGAAGCGGCATCCTTCACAGCTTGGAAAGGTAAAAATTATTCCGAACGCATATGGGGCAATCACCGTATATCGCTTGCACGATATTTGAACAGAATTGTCTCCAGCGGAGCTATTCAGGGAACGTCAAACGGACAAATGGCGGCAGCACTTAAAAAAGCTATGGATATGAGCGCATATCAGGCACGACGCTTGATACGTACTGAAAATAGTCAGGTATCATCTAAAGCCAACCTCTTGGCTTACCGGGAAAACGGGACACAGCGTTTTCAGTTTAGGGCAGTGCTTGATTACAAAACGTCGGAAATCTGCCGAAGTATGGATGGAAAAATTTTTCCGGTCAGTGAAGGAAAGGTCGGTGTTAATATGCCACCGATGCATCCGTTCTGCCGATCTAAAACAATCCCATATATTCCAAATGATGAATTGGACTCGGATAATACCCGTGCCGCCAGAAACGGCAAAGGCGAAACATATAAGGTCCCTGCCGATATGACCTACCGTGAATGGTACGGTAAATATGTTAAAGGTCATGAAGACGAAATGCTTGCGGAGCAAAAATACAAAAACGGTATGGCCGACGCAAAGCAATATGAAGAATATAAAGCGACGCTTGGGAAATTGGCCCCACGCACTCTTGAACAGTTCCAAAATATGAAATATACCGCCCCTGCGGAGTGGAATATGCTAAAATCACGCTACCGCAGTCAAAACTACAAAAACCGAAAACACGGGAAATAAGCCGGTTTAAACGCCTTTTAAACGGCGTTTTTTAATCATATAAAATCACTTTAAAAGGAGCTACTAAAATGAAAAAAACAAAATATTCACCTTTTGGCATTCCACGTTATTGCTGTTTTGCCGGCGGTGGAACTGCCCAGCCTGCCGACCCGGCACCAGCTGACCCAGCCCCTACTGACCCCACTCCAGCAGAGCCGGCTCCCAAACCTGCGCCTGCCGGCCCGGCACAAAAAGCCACCAAACCGCAACCCAATAAAACGGAAACGACAGAAACGGTAAAAGGGACAGAAAATACATTTACCGCCGAACAGTTGGAAACCGCAAAAAAGCAGGCCGCTTCCGATGCCGTGGACTCGTATAAAAAGCATTTAGAAGAGGCTAAGGATTTTGAAAAAATGACCGACGCTGAAAAAGTCATATATTTACAGAAACAGATGGCAGATGAAAAACTTACAGACTACACTTCTAAAAAGCTTTCAGAATCCGGCCTTCCCACTGAACTTGCCAATTTTGCGAAAGGGACGGATGAAAAAAACACCGACGAACGTGTAAAGGCACTGAAAAACGCATTTGATAAAGGTGTTCAATCCGGTGTGGAACAACGTTTTAAGGCCAACGGCTATGTGCCAAAAGGTACGGCTGCAGGTAAACCGGGACAAAACGCAAAAAAGCGTGAGCGCGGCGTTACCGTAAAATAAGAAAGGAGTTAATTTTATATGGCAAATAATATTGAATATTCAGAAGCATATCAAAATTTTATTGATGAGGAACTGGAAGCTAAATCTTCCACACAGTGGATGGTTCCTAATGACGAACAGATTAATTACAGCGGCGGCAAAGATGTTAAAATCGCCCAGCTAAGTGTCAGCGGCCTTGGTAACTACAACAGTGCCGGTACAAACAAATATCCGTCCGGCAGTGTAAAACTCGGATGGAACACTTACACGATGGAAATGGACAGAGCCGTTAAATTTGAACTTGGAAGGCTCGATCCGAACGATTCCCATTTTATGGCCACCACGGAAAATGTGACGCGTGAATTTGCCCGGAAGCAGTTAGTACCCGAACAGGATATGTTCCGCTTTAACCGGATTTACTCAAAACTCGCGGCCAGCGATACATACAAAGATACCCACATCCTTAGGGTGGGCGCTTCGGACGCAGCTACCAGTGTCGTAAACGCCTTAAAAAAATTGTCCGTTGTTGTGAAAGATGATTCCGGAGACGATGCTGATTTTGTGTCATTCGTATCTTTAAAAAACGAGCAGGCTTTCCGTGATGAATCAAAAAACACAAACAATTCCGTTACATTCCAGCGGGAAATTTCCGTTAACGGCGTTTCATACAGAGGCGCGGTATTAAATGATATGCCATGCATTTTCGTGCCGTCTAAGCGTCTGCAGACCGTCATCAAGATTCTTGACGGGCGCACGGAAGGTCAGGAAGCCGGAGGTATAACCGCCGACAGCACATCGGAACAGATTGAATTTTTGACTATGAATTCCTCCGCACCTGTTGCTGCCAGTAAAATAGACAGCCTGAAAATTTTCAGCGCGGATGAAAACCAAACCGGCGATGAAACTACTATCAACTATCATCTTTTATATGACTTGTGGGTACTGGAAAATCAGATTCCTACGCTGGCAGCCTGTGTCCGCAATAAAGCCTAACAAGCGTTTGCCAAAATGAAGGGAGATTATTATGATCAAATTAAAAAAGGGCGGCGTTGTGCGGGAAGTAAAAACACAGCGTGAAGCCGATTATTATGCTAAATTTGGGTACAAAACCGTAAATAATTCAGGTGGAAGCAAAAAGCCGTTAAGCCCCGGTAAGAAAGGTACGCCGAAGGAGGAATAGCAATGGCAGCGGCAGACCGAGAAAAAGTTGAAGCGAGAGTTATAACCGCCATTCCCGATATTTCTTCCGATGAAGCAAGAGATTATGTTAATCAGGCCGAAGAATATTTTTTAGCAAAAACCGGCCACAGGTCGGTACCTGACCGAGCCACTTATTTATGGGGCGATATAGCTATAGCCATCGGCAGAAGCGGACAGGTATCGGCAGGCTCGGCGATAAGTTCCCAAATAGTAACATCCGTAAAACGGGGTGATACAACAATTGAATACGGCGGCAATTCCGGCAGCTCGGGAAGCGGGATTGACGCGCGAATAGCGATGTTTAAGGTGGCAAGATGCCGATGACTGAACAGGAAGCAATTGAAAGCACATACTTTGACCTCTGCGAAACCTATCGCCGCTCCGATGTTAAAAATCCGGATACCAAGCAGACCGAACAAACTGAAACCGCTGTCCTGCAAAACCTCCCATGCGCATTATCACAAAACAAGGCCGCCAATTTATCATTAAGCGGAAACTATGGCAAGGCAGCCGGAACTTATACGTTGTTTTGCGCACCCAACGCCGATATAAGAAAAGGCGATAAAGTCGTGGTTACTACCGGCGCAGGACAGGTTTTTACACTATGGGCAGGAAAAGGGTTTCAATACGCGGGATCTCACAGCGAGATACCGCTGTCGGAGGACAGTTAAATTATGCTTATTGATCCGCAGCCGTATAAGGGTTTTATAAAAAGATTACAAAAAGTCCGGGAAGCTGCAAAAGCGCAGGCCAGTGCCGAACTTAATACCATTGCTGACAGGCATCTTGCCCGCTGTAAGGATAACACTGCTACCGGAAGCAGTCCCTATTCCCCAACACTCGGCCCCGCATGGGACAGAAGCGGCGTTATAGAAACCATAGGCGGTTTGCAGGCTGAAGTCTTTAACCCAAAGGATTATGCTTCATTTTATGAACTTGGCCACCGGCAAGAGCCGGGCAGACTCGTTTTTATCGAACTGCGGCCCGGCGAATCCAAGTACGGATATTCCGCGCAGATGGTGAAATCCGGAAAACACAAAGGCCAATGGGGAATTTGGATTAGGCTGAAAAAACCGTATGTAAAAGGCGCATTTGTCATGACGGACAGTGAGAAAAAAGCCCAAAAAGAACTTGACGCAGCCGCTCGGCGTATCGAGAAGACTATTCAAAGGGGGATTGGGTGATGGATATTTTCAATATCTGCCTTGCCGCATTATCAAAAGGCCTTGACGGACTTTACCCGGATATTCCGGTTTACCCCGAATGGATACCTGATAAACTGCCGGAACGCTGCTTTTTAATCGGTTTTGCCGGCAATACGGATGTAACGCGGGAACTTGGAGGCAGAGCGCGGGTTTCAGGCAAATTTGATATTACCTATTTGCCATCTAAAAAAATAAATGATTTAAAAATCAAAAACGAATTAAATAAAATCTTTGCAGCACTCAGTCTCCAATTAACGCAAATAACAAATAACGGCTGTACGCTGAAATTATTAAACCACACACGCCATGACGACGGTGATGAACTTCATGATCTGTGTGATTTCAGCACATATTTGTATCCTATCGACAATACGCCGAAGATTAGAAATATTGATATTGATAAGGGGGCCTTAAAATAATGGCAAAAGAAGAAAAATCAAATGCCGGGACAACTCAAAAAAAGGAAACGGCAGAGCCTGAATTTCTTGGCAGCCAGTTAACCGATGCGGCAACGGGCGTAAACCATGATGTTATGTCGGTAGTACTATCGCCTGACGCACAATATACCGAAGCTGAAGCACGAAACCTTATTAAAAAATTTTTAATAAAGGAGGTTACGCATAATGGCGGGAGGAAACTGGGCAACTCAAAATAAAGTATTGCCGGGCGTATATATCAATTACTCCGGCAACGGAAATAACCCAAGCGTAGAGGGCGACAGTGGTATCGTCGGTATTCCGGCAATATTGCCATGGTTAAAAGAAAAAACGTTAATTTCATTGACAAGGAAAGAATCAAAATCTTTAGAATCTGATTTTGGTAAAGATGCGCTGCTGATTACAGAGGCAATGAAAAATTCAGCGCATGTTTTTTTATTTCGGGTAAATACTGGTGAGAAAGCCGCCGCAACAATCGGAAATCTTGTCTGTACTGCCCTTTATTCCGGTGCTTACGGGAACCGGCTAAGTGTTTCGATTGAAAACACCGTTGGACAAACGAGCAAATACGACGTAATTACATGGCTGGATACTACGGAAATCGACCGCCAGACCGTGGCGGACATAACAAGCCTCGCGGCTAATAAATGGATTGCATTTTCAAAGGCAGCCACCGACACCACGTTATCGGTAAACGCTGGAACAACTTTGTCAGGCGGCACAAACGGTAACCCCACAAGCGCGGATTATGTGGACTTTCTTAACCAAATAGAGCTGCAGACAGTCAACGCCGTCGCCTGCCCAACGGACGATGCGGATATAAAAGCCCTTTTTATAGCGTTCGCAAAACGTATGATTAACGATGACGGTAAATATCTTCAGGTTGTTGTCCCTGATTCGGAGGCAAATTTTGAGGGCGTTATATCCGTCAAAAACGGAGTTATCCTTGAAGACGGAACTCATATTGACAATGTGGCGGCCACCGCTTACATTGCGGGAGCAACAGCAGGCTGCCCGTTAAAAGAAAGCCTGACTAACGCAAACTACATAGGCGCGGTTGACGTTGATGAACGATATACAACAGCACAGCAGATCGAATACGCAAAATCAGGGCATATGGTATTTATCCCTTCGCCTGTAGGCGGCAACAGCGTATTAATCCAAAAGGACATTAATACACTGACGGTATTTACATCAAGCCGTACATACGCTATGAGCAAAAATAAGGTTATACGTATTCTATTTAACATTTGTAACGAAATAAGCAATCGCGGAATGCTTTATTACAGCGGTAAAGTTGCCAATAACGAAGACGGGCGCAAGCTGTTCCAGTCGGACATCCTATCATACTTCCGGTCTTTGGAAGCGGAAGGCGTGCTGCATGACGTTGCGCCGGAAGACATTACAGTATCCAAAGGCGAACTTATAGACGCAATTGTAGTTCAGTATGGCGTGCGCCCGGTCGATGTAATTGAAACAATCTACAACACAATTGTGGTAGAAGGTTAAAGGGGTGAAAAACAATGGCACAAACAGAATGGCGGCAGGGTGATTCCATTAACGCCAAAGAAGGGAAAGCATTTGTTACAGTTGGAGGAAGAAATTACGATCTGTTTTACGCAATCAAAATCGAATCTAAAATCACTAAAAACAAAGAAGACGAAAAGGTAGTAGGAAAACGGTCCGTAGGTAAAAAAACCACATCATGGTCCGGATCAGGTACTTTAACGATTCATGCCGTTACAAGCCTTTTTAAACAGATGTTTGTAGACTATGCCAACGGTGGAACCGACCAATATTTTTCTTTACAACTTACAAATGAAGATCCTTCCACTAAGTGGGGACGTGAAACCAAAGTCCTGACCGGATGTAATTTTGACGAAATCGACTTCGCAAATCTGGACAGTGACGACGGCGTTTTAGAGCAGGAACTTCCGTTTACATTTGACGGAGTGGAATTGCTGGAAAAATTTAGTTAATAACAAAACTTAGGAGGAAATATTATGTCACTAACCGCATTTTTCAGAGAAAACGCAAAGAAGCCGGAAAAACAGAAAATCATAGTAAGCGACCGGTTCCGCGACGAAAAAGGTAATCCGATATTGTGGGAAATTCAGGCAATTTCAGAAAACGAAGATTCAAAAATAAAAAGCGACTGTACCGTTACGACCATTTTTAAAGGCAGACAAACTTCAAAATTTAACAATCAAAAATACATGAACAAACTTATCGCCGCCTGTGTTGTTTATCCTGACCTTAAAAGCGCTGAACTTCAAAAAAGCTACGGCGTTACAAGCGATGATGAACTCTTAAAAGCTATGCTGCTTTCAGGAGAACACGCAAACCTTCAGCAGGCGGTCAGTGAAATCAATAAATTTAATATTGAACAAACGGAAGAAACAAAAGATGAAATAAAAAACTCCTGAGGACCGGGGACGCTGAAACAAACTATGCGTATTACGCACTCGTAAAATTTCACCGTTTTCCCGGCGAACTTTTTCGGCGGCCCTGGTATGAGCGGGCCGCCATATATGCATTTATCGACGAAAAAGTCCGGCAGGATAAAATTGAGGCTGCACGAATCAGGCGCAGCAGAAGGAGGCGGTAACATTGGCAACCGTATCATCTATGCTTGATTTACAAGATGGCTTTACAAAAACTATAGATAACGCAATAAATGCCATGAACCGCTTAACATCTTCCATTGATGTCCTAAACCGTTCGGTAAGCACGCCAAAAATGGATAAACCGTTCAGTGAGATCCACACTGAAGCCGGCGCTGCCGACACATCGGTGGAACAGCTGACTTCTTCCGTTGACCGGCTGGTGCGAGGCATGGAAAACCTTCAGATGTCTTCCCGAATGGATAATGTAGACAGGGAATTCGGAGAAGTACGGCAGGAAGTCACACATACAAACGAACAGCTTGATATCCTTAATAATAATCTTAGAATGACCGGAACACAAACACGATCCGTTACAGCGGTTGCGTCCGGCTTTGGCGGTCTCAGCAAAGCTATCCTTGTAGCTAATAACGGTATCCAGCTAATTCAAACCGCCATACAGGGTATTAACCGGCTTGGCAGTCAGGCCGATACACGTATAGGCGTGGATGCCCGCCTTAGTTTAATAAACGACGGACTGCAAACACAGGCACAGCTTGAAAATAAAGTAATGGCTGCGTCAAATGCAACAAGGACGTCATACGCCGCTACCGCAGCGCTCGTTGCCAGCATGGGACGGCAGGACTATTTCAAGGGTAAAAACGATGAAGCGATTCAATTCGCATCAACCGTGAACAAGGGCCTTGTTGTCAGCGGCGCGTCGGCAACGGAAGCAGCCGGAGCCATTACACAGCTGACCCAAGGCCTCGCTTCCGGCGTACTGCGCGGCGACGAATTCAACAGTATTATGGAAAATGCTCCTATACTCGCTGAAATGATGACTAAATCCATGGGAATCACTAAAGGCCAGCTGCGCAGCATGGCCGAAAACGGAAAGCTTACTACAGACGTGGTGGTCAGTTCCATCATGGCGCAGTCCTCAACACTCGACCAGCAGTTTGCAAAAATGCCGATGACGTTCAGCCAAGCCAAGACGGTTATGGGAAACGATATAAGCCAAATGATGGACTATCTGTCACAGCCCGGCCACGCAATAGACATTATAATCGAAAAAATTGAGGAAATGACTGCATACCTTAATACACCGCAGGGAACCGCCCTGATGAACAACATTTCAGCCGCCCTTACAACTGCGGCAAATTTACTGTCCGGATTTTTAAGCATTGCAATCAACACTTACCAATTCTTCGCGGATAACTGGTCGTGGATCGGGCCGATCATTTTAGGCGTTGCGGCAGCCATAGGAATCGTTACAGCCGCCACACTTATTTATAATGGAGTTATGGCGGTATCTAATTTTATTGAGGCTTTTTCCATTGCTTCAAAAGCCATACACGCTGGCAATAGTATTGCACAAGCTGCCGCCCTTGAAACAGCAACCGGTGCGCAGGTTGGTTTAAATACTGCAATGCTTGCCAGCCCCGTGACGTGGATTATTGCGGCTATTATTCTACTTATTGTAGCCGTTTATGCCGTTGTGGGAGCCACCAACCAATTAACCGGTTCCAGCCTTTCGGCAACCGGGATTATTTGCGGGGCATTTGCGGCAGCTGGCGCTTTTATTTGGAATACCGTTATTGGTGTTATAAACGCAATTATTCAGGTGGTGTGGTCAATATTTGTTGAACCGTTTATCGGGATTGTAGAATGGGTTTTAAACGTTGCAAATGGCGGCTTTAATACTTTCGGAGATGCCGTGGCTAATCTAATCGGGAATATTATATCGTGGTTCCTGTCGCTTGGAAAAGTAGTAACGAAAATTATAGACGCAATTTTTGGGACCGACTGGACATCCGGACTTTCTTCATTACAAAACAGCGTAACATCGTGGGGCAAAAACGATAAAGCGATTACCCTTGACCGCACTGCGCCGAACATTGGCTCAAGAATTAATTATGGGACAGCTTACAATTCGGGATATAAGTTCGGTCAGGGAATCGACAATAAAGTCGGCGGCCTCATGAACAGCGTTACCGGCCTTTCAGATAAGCTGACAAATTTAACTAAACAGGCCAATTCCGCCGCAAATCAGCAAAATTTTGGAAATGCCTATAGCGGCTTAACACCCGGTTCTGCCAGTTCTAAAAACAAACTGAACGGCGGCAAACTGGATAAGGTAGATAAAATTGGAAGTTCGGTTGATATCTCCGACCAAAGTTTAGAATACCTGAACGACATTGCGGCTGAAGCGGCTTTAAACCGCTTCGACAGCTTTCAAACATTAACATATGAACAAGCCGACGAATTGCAATTATCCAAAAAAGACGCAGACGCTCTGCGTACCAGCGCTAACAGCGGTACAAATATTTATTATTTAAATTATTCCGGCGGTAAAGTCGGAATTCAAAATACAATCAACAAAGGTGAAGACTGGGACAAAATAAAAGCCCAAATTCTTGACGAAACAGAAAGCGAAATCGATGCAGGGCTGTCGGGAATTGACGAGGTGGTAAGCGGATGATTAAGACTTTTTTGAACGGAGTGCAGTTACCCGTGAATCCATTTGAGGACGTTACTATTAAGGCACAAGGCAATAATAAGCAGTTTGATATTGTCGATTTAGGCGAAGTTACCAAGATCGGCAAGCGCAAACTTAAAGAAGTAACTATTAAAAGCCTGTTTACCGACAATGTTTATCCGTTTTCTTCGATCAGCTCTCCGCTGCCGGCGAAAACATATGTTGACAATATTTATGAGCTAATGGAAAAACAGTCCCCGACGCGCTTGATTATTACCGGCGACGGCATGGATATCAATCTGCCATGCAGCATTGAACAGTTTTCCCCATCACAACATTTTGGAGAAACCAACGAGTATTATTACACACTTGAGTTAAAAGAGTTTCAGGAGCCTGTTATAAAAAGAGTACAAATCATTAAAAAAGCAGCAGCAGCCCCCACAGCGCAAGCAAGCAAACAGCCGGTTAGGGCAACAAAAGCACCGGCTACAAAAACGTATACTGTAAAGAAAGGCGACTGCCTGTGGAACATTGCAAAAAAATATTACGGCAACGGTTCACAATACACAAAAATAGTAAATGCAAATAAATCTAAAATAAAGAACCCAAGCTTGATTTATCCCGGCTGGGTATTAGTAATTCCATAGGGGGAATATTCGTGTTGGAAGTGATGTTAACCTCCGAAAGCGGGAGTATTTTTGACATATCTCAAATTGTTGACTCTGTTGAATTTACCGATAATATTAACCAAGCCGGAATTTGCAAATTTAATATTCTGCAAAATGATGTTGTCCTGCCTTCAGAAGGCAATGCGGTAAGCGTAAAATATGGCAATGATCCGTATTTTAAAGGATTTATCTTTAAAAATAGTTGGAGTAATAACGACCCGTCTAAGATTACAGCTTACGACCAGTTGAGATACTTAAAAGCAAAAGATACATATAGCTTCAAAAATAAAACAGCTTCTCAGGCGGCCCGGCAAGTCTTTTCCGATTTTGGACTGAAGGCAGGGACTATTGAGGATACCGGCTACAACCTCGGAAAACTCTCCCCTTTTGACAATAAGGTCGTTTTAGATATGATTTCCGACTGCATAAATTTAACATTACGAAATACAAAAAAATACTTTTACTTTAAAGACGAGTTCGGTTCAGCTGTTCTTAGAAACATTGAATCAACGGTTTCAAATTTACTGGCAGGAACCGACACTACTATTTTTAACTACAATTATGAGCGCAGTATTGATGATGAAACCTATAACCAAATTAAGCTCGCCCGCGACAATAAAGATACGGGAAAAAGAGAAATTTATATTTCTAAAGACAGCAGCACCATTAAAAAATGGGGGCTGCTGCAATATTATGAAAAGCTGGACGATTCGGTAAATGCCGAACAAGCAAAAGCCAAGTCGGACGCTTTACTTAGCTTAAAGAATAAAGTGCAACAAAAATTGACCAGTGTAGAAATCCTTGGCGATAAAACCATTCGGGCCGGGTATATGATTTATGTAAACGTTCCTCGTGCAAAAATAAGAAAATATCTCTTATGTACTAAGGCAGTACATACTTTTACAGACATTTCTCACACCGTAAAAGCGGATTTTAAACTTGTTTAAAGGAGGCCCTGACATGTTTGTAACTGTTGACCAATGCAAACGAATCATCCGGGCATTTCTCGACCATACAGGCAGAGGCGGCTTTTTAACAGGTATAGTATCTTCCACGGCACCCTTGAAAATTAAAGTCAGCGAAAAATTGGAACTCGATACTAACGACTTATATGCCACTGATAATTGCATTGGATTAAAGGCAAACGGAAAGGTTTTGCGCCCAGCCTTAAAAGCCGGAGATGGTGTGCTGCTGCTATGCCGACCGGGCAGCATTGACGGTATAAAATACATTTTACTTGATCGCATTCAGGCTTATACTGCGGAGAGGAGCGTTATGATTGATTCCCCAAATTGACGTTAAGGACGTTGAAACTTCTGAATTCCCATCTAAAACTTGGAAACTGGACTTGACTAACAATCGAATCTCCGGATTTATAGACGGAATTGACTCAGTCGCACAATCAGCTTTTATGTCGCTGAAAACCGAACGCTATGAACATCTTATTTTTTCTTGGCAATATGGCAGTGAATTAAATACTCTGGTTGGAAAGGATTCTGATTATGCTTACAGCGAAGCAAAACGGATGATAAAAGATGCTCTCAGCACGGACACGCGAATCACGGATGTCCGCGATTTTTCTGCTGAAAACGGTATAATCTATTTTACAATCGATACTATATTCGGCAGCCGGGCTGCACAAACGGAGGTAAAGTCCTGATGAAAACTTTTGATGACTTTATGCAGGAAATGCTGAACAATATACCGGATAATTTAAAAAATCAGGTTGATATACGCGAGGGCAGTATTATTTATACCGCTTTAGCGCCAGTGGCTGCACAACTTGTCGAGCAGCAATTTTACGCTGATAACATTCAAGACGCTACAATGCCTGATACCGCTCTCGGAGATGATTTAACACGCCGCTGCGCGGAACATGGCGTAAACCGTTACGCCGCGACAAATGCAATCAGAAAAGGATCTTTTACCGACGAGAGCGGCGGCCCAATGGACGTGCCTATCGGAACAAAATTTGGTGCGGATAGTATTGCATATACCGTAATTAATAAAATATCATCCGGCACATATCGGCTGCAGTGCCAGCAGCCCGGCGTTGTCGGTAACAGTTATTTTGGTGTCTTGCTGCCGATTGATAATATCGCGGGACTTGGTACGGCTACACTTTCGGAAGTACTGGCTGCCGGCGAAGAGGAAGAGTCTGATGATGAGCTGCGCACGAGATTTTATAAAGAAATCAATGAGCAGCCTTTCGGTGGGAATGTTGCCGATTATGAGCAGCAAATTCTAAAAATACCCGGTGTCGGAGCTGTAAAGGTATTCCCTACTCCAAATGATGAGGGAGGGAAGGTTCAATGCGTGATTGTCGCACCGGAAAATAAGCCGGCAAGCGAAAGCCTGATTCAGGCCGTACAGAATGTAATTGATCCGGAACCGCACGGGCAAGGCTATGGGATTGCCCCTATCGGCCACTGTGTAACAATTTCAACAGTGACAGAATTTCCGGTTAACATTTCGGTTTCGCTGGCTCTCAAAACCGGTGTTGATATCGCCGGGATACAGGCTCCCGTAGAAACCGCCGTTCAAAAGTATTTAGAATCCTTGGCATTTTCGGACAGCATTATCCGAACTGCCCGCGTGGAAGCGGCCATCCTTGCGGTAAGCGGAGTCGCCGATGTGTCGAACACGCTTTTAAACGGGAACGCAGGCAATATAACTCTTTCCTCTGCTTTTGATGATTATCAGATTCCGGTCGAGGGCAGCGTAGCTATAACGGAGGACACAGATGTATCAGTATCTTGATTACCTTCCGGAGTATCTTCATAATGTAAAGGATTTTCAGGCTCTGGGCGGCGCAATCGATCCGCAGACAGATAATTTGCTTCAAAAGGCAGAGCAAACTTATCAGAATCAATTTGTACTTTCGGCGGATCTTCCAACAATTGAACGGTGGGAAAAGCTTTTTAACTTTGCCGGCTCCGGAACGCTTTTTGAACGCCGCAAACTTATAGCGGCAAAAATTCAGGCCAACAGCGTTATAAATGGTTCTGCCTTATTAAACTTGGTTGAAAAACAGTCGGGGGTTTCAGCAAGGATGGAAGTTTTACCAAAGCAATATAAATTTACAATTTATCTTTCGGCGCTTCCATCGGAAGCAATTCCTCATAAAAACATTATAAATTTGGTTGATAAGGCAAAACCGGCGAACATGGTTTTTCAGCTAAAATATGAACAAGGGGCAGAAAGCCAATCATTCTTTGGAGCATTTATGCAGGCCGGAAAAACTTTAGAAATAAGGCAGGTGAATTAAACGTGGCGATAGAAAAATTTTATCTGACGGCAGCCGGAGAAACATTGCTGGCAAAAGCTCAGATTGGACAAGAATTGCATTTCTCAAAGATGCAGATCGGGCAGGGAACTCTTCAGGACGGCACTGATATTACAGGTCTTCAGAAGCTGATTGATCCAGTTAAAGATATCTCAATTATTGGCATGGAAACCGCGAATAAAACCGCCAAAGTAAAAGGATATTTTAGCAATAAAGGAATTTCCGTACCATTTTATTGGCGTGAAGTCGGCCTGTTCGTCGACGATGCCGACCTTGGGACGGTGTTGTATGCCTACGGATATGCCGCCGTCAGTGCGGACAGAATTCCAACTTACAGTGTCAGCCCAACGGAATTCACATTCATCATGGCCGCTGTGGTCGGCAATGCGGCCAACATTACCGCCACTATCGACGAAAGCCTAATTTTCGTTCCGGCCAGCCGTAAGATCAACGGGAAAAACTTGGCCTCCGATATTACCTTGACCGCCGAAGACCTTAATGTTTCGCAAGCGGACTACAGCCATGATGGGCTGGTCAAGCTCTCTAACGATTTCAAACTTGATGCAGATGGGGCACTGGTAATTAATAAGAGTAAAGTCGGAGGAGGTGGGTCGACCGTGCCAATTGAGATGGTGGATAATGATGCGACGGCGGCGATGGAACTGCCTATAAAATTCAACGAGGCCGGTGAAGTTATTTTTACTGACGACGAAACCGGAACAGGCATTATATCGCTCCAAAACATAGGCGGCAAGCTTGAATTTGTTGCGCAAAATATTTTATAAGGAGATTAACCATGAACATTATTTTAGCGCCAAAATCATATGTGGACGCACAGACTTTTAATAAATTTTCAGTTTACGGATTTAATCCCGACACCGAAAGCGCTCCGGAACAAGTAAGCAATACAAACGGCATTCCTGCCGCATCTTTCAAAGCAGGCGAAGATCGCGAGCTATTGATGGAAACTGACTGGGCACAGCGTATCGATATCCCTATATCGTTGGAATATTATATGGATTCTGAGCAAAGCGCACAGAAAATCAGTCTACAGATTGCATACAGTTTCGACGGAGCAACTTTTGTATGGATGAACGCCGAAAACATAGACGCTCCTTCCGATAAGGCAATTCACACAACGACGTTTGCAAATCCAATTCCCGTTTCAGCAATCCCTACGGGAGACGGCCATACGCTGCGGATTAAAATCAGGCGTGTAGGATCAAGCGAAACGGATACACACAGCGGCGGTTTCTGTCTGACAGCGGTCAAATATTATCGGGCCGCATAAGGAGGATTAAGATGAGTAGAACTGTATCAGCGGAATATCCTGACATTGCATGGAACATCACGCCAACTATGTCAAATGGAAAGCTTCAGTTTCCTGCTGCCGAAATTTATATATGTAATGTTACATACAAAATGCCGGCAGCGGAATTTGAATTAAAGGATGGCGTGGTTTATTTAACTCCAAGCGGATATGTCTTTATAGCAGAAGAAGAGGAACGACCTTCTCTGGAGAACTTTCCAAACATGCAGAACTATTGGGTTTGTGCTGTTCATATTGTAGATGAAAAGGAAAATATTTTAGTATTAAAGGCGGTGCAGACAAAATGATTATCATAAATCCAACCCCAAAAACAACGCCGGAACTTCCAATTGATAATTTTGCCCTCAACAGTGATGATGTGGAAGTGTTTGCTTCTCTTTGGCAGCGTAAACATTGGGCTGATGTTCCACATACACTGTCTTCTGAAGTTGGTTTAGCAGTCGAATCTGTAGCAGCAGGTAGCCAGAATGTTAATATTTATGGCAGCGGTACCCTCACAGGCAATATCAACAAGTCCGCTATGATTAAAATTGGTAACAATTATCATTTAGTATCTGCCGGTGGCTCGGCGGCTGGAAACAAGATTTCAATTACAATTTTTCCGGGCGCACCGAGCGGCGGCTATGCAAACGGGACACCTGTTAAATTTTGCGATTCGTCATTGGAAGTCCACGACTTTCAGCTTGGGTATTCTACATGGACATACCAGCCGGGCTTTCGCGTATATCAGTTGATAAAACCTGCTAACTGTGGATATAATTCAAGGCCCGTTGGTTTCTTCGTGCGTCATCGCCCATCAACCGGTGAGAACGGGATTGATTATAATACGATTCTTTTTAGGCCGTTTTACGCTGCGAAATACCAAATGTCACGATCTGATTCTACTCCATCAGATGAAGGCACAAGTACCATAGCAGTTTCAAAACAAGGTACTATACCTTGGACTAATATTAATATTGATAAAGCTGCCGCTGCCTGCGCTGCCTCTGATACAGTTTCAGGAAAAGATTTAAGCATCCATTTAATATCAGACGATGAATGGGTTTCACTTGGAATCTATTCTATGATTTTAGGTCCGGAGCGATTCGGTTCGAACCGCTGGGGACCTTACGGGAATAATAGTAGTCTTAAAGATTGTGATGACAACAATATTACATTTATAGCCGATCCGACTATTTCAGGACGTGCATTGACCGGAACAGGCAGAAAATCAGGATGGGAGGCAGGGAAAAACCTTACCAGTCATACTGGCCGCACCAACGGCGCGTACGACCTCAACGGAAATATATACGAATGGACTACGGGATTAAAACTCAAGGTTGGCAGCAGCGGGATGGGTTATTTATATGTTAATGAAATGGATACCGGCATACAAATGTCAGATACTTCGAGTAACAGATATGTAACCGCCTTAAATACTGATGTAAAAGTCGCAAAGCACGCCATCGCGAGTACTACCGATAATACAGGCCGTGCTGAGTTTGGTAATGATTATCAGTATCAGGGTACTGGCGCAAATTCCGAATATGTTGCGGAGCGTGGCGGCTGCTGGAGCGATGGCGTGAACGGTGGCGTTTTCTATTTGTGCTTGTACGATTCCCGTCCCAGCACCCGCTCGAACCACGGGTTTCGCGCCGCTTTTGAAGCCTGATACTTGTAACGCTGTATTCTGTTTACCCGGCGATAGCCGGGTAAAAATTTTAGAAAATAACGTACTCCGTTAGAAAATAACATTTTGTTATAAAATTATAAAATAGTGTTATAATCTATCGCAGACGGTGTTTTTTTAACGGACGGTGTTATTTTTGGAGAGTTTGAAAATACTGCAAAAAGTTTTCGATATGATTAAATACGGATATGGCGCTTTGGCTCAATTCCCAAAATCAGAGAAATTTGCTTTGGCTGCTGATATTAAACATTGCCTTGATATTATTTTAGAGAGAGTTATTGAAGCAAGTAAAAAGTATTATAAAAAAACTACTTTACAAGAGCTCGATGTAGAAGTGGCCAAACTAAAAGCGTATTTGAGACTTTCTCAAAGCCTTGGATTCCTTCCATTTAAAAAATATGAGATATGGTCGGGAATGGCCATTGAAATAGGCAGAATGGTTGGAGGCTGGATAAAATCCGTTAATACAAACCGTTATCAGGGGACAGGCCGTTAGTTGCGGAGCGTGGCGGCTACTGGAGCAATGGCACGAACGCTGGCGTTTTCTATTTGTACTTGAACAATTCCCGTACCAACACGAACTCGAACCACGGGTTTCGCGCCGCTCTACCCCAAAAGTCAGATGTATCAAACCTACGTGGTTTGATTCCGGTACAGGGGATAAAGGGGTCTGTTTCCATGCCGATAAACGGCAAAAAATTGTATGATTGTGTATGCCGATATTAGCAGCAGCGAATTCCGCAAAGCACAATAATATTTATTTCAGGAGAGATTGCAATGAAGCGTTACAAGAATTTATATCCTAAAATTTACGATTACGAAAATCTTTATAATGCGTATCTCTCCGCGCGAAAAAACAAAAGGTATTGCCCTGAAGTCCTTGCCTTTTCGGCTAATTTGGAAGAAAACCTAATAGAACTTCAGAACGAACTGATTTATCATTCTTATAAAGTTGGCAGATACCGTGAATTCTATGTCTATGAACCAAAGCGCCGGCTTGTAATGGCGCTGCCGTTTAGAGACCGCGTCCTCCAATGGGCTGTTTGCCGCGTAGTAAACCCAATTTTTTCACGGTCCTACATTTCAGACAGTTATGCATGTATCCCCGGACGCGGCATTCACGCTGCGGTCAAACGTATAAACTATTGGCTGCGGTTGGATTGCAAATACCAAAAGATGTATTATCTAAAACTTGACATAGCAAAATTTTTTTACCGTGTTGACCATCAAATATTGCTTAATATTTTGGCCTCAAAGATAGACGACTCGGATTTAATGAAACTTTTTCACACTATTATCGAATCCGAAGACACTCCGTTTGGTCTGCCATTAAGTCAAAATTTTA
>ENA-UOOE01000766-UOOE01000766.1-fermentation-metagenome-genome-assembly--contig:-NODE-766-length-29655-cov-8.709662_pt1 | contig 29655 bp, 28 predicted proteins | sample MGYA00245776_ERZ724021 | MGnify/ENA primary metagenome ERZ724021 (study PRJEB28704, sample SAMN03018321) | fermentation metagenome | biome: anthropogenic terrestrial biome; feature: soil; material... | reverse complement strand
CAAAATGATGTAAAAGATTTGCCTTCCTATTCCTCAACCGACACACGTTGAGACGTGCGTCCTTTTGTCCCACAAGAATTCACACACGTCTGCACCATCTTTATAAACAGGAAAATTGAACAAAATAGACTTTAAGGGCAATTCAGCTTCATCACATGGAAAAATCTCTATTTCTTTGATTAACGAAGAAATCAGGGATTTTTTCTCTTCATCACTGATTTTATCGTATATCCTATCAAAGTTTGCCAGTAGCGTATAGATATTTTCTAAGGTAATGGCATCTTGTTCTACGGCTTTACGACGTAGCTTGACATCGTCGATTTTTTCTTCAAGTTCTACGATGATGTCATATAGGCCATCAAGTCTGAGGGTCATATCATGGACTTTGCGTTCCCTAAAACGAGTATCCTCAGGCAGACTGTCAATTTCGTTTTCAAGTCGAGCTTTATTAATATCTACCTCTCTAAGCTTAGATTCATAGTTTTTTAGTTCTCTATTTAAAGTTGAAGTATCAATCTCTTTACCTATTCTTGATTTAATTTCCTCTGCAAAATCTTGGTTTTTAATCAGCTCTCTGATTGCTTCAATGACAAGTGGTTCAATATCCGTTTTTTTGAGCATAGATTTATAATCGCAGCTTTTCCCACGTGCGGTTCGTGATTTACTGCAAACATAATAGTAAATTTCTTTATATGTGCCATCCTTGTTTGTCCAAGCATGTTTGTTGGTGTACATCGGACCACCGCATTTAGGACATTTTAAAATACCGCTTAACAAATGTGCTCTATCCCTACCTATTTTGGAAGGGGACTTAACGCCTGTTATTTTTCTTTTCTCATGTGCGGCATTCCATAGCTCTTCGCTTATAATTGCCTCATGTTGACCTTCAGCTATGATGTAATTATCTTGTGGTATTTGTTTGTATTCATTTTTACTACCTTTTACCTTTTCACGAACACGCCTGCCATAAGAAATTTTACCACAGTAAATAGGATTATCAATTATCGTCTTAACAATGTGCGTGCTCCAGAGCGAGAGGGTACCATTATTTCTTTTTGTCTTTTGGATACCCTGTAAGTTAAGATAGTTGGCAATCTTATAAAATCCCATGTTGTCATTTACATATTTGTCAAAGATAATGCGTATAGCTTCGGATTCATCTTCTTGGATAAAAAGTTGTTTGTCCTTAAGGTAGTAACCATAAGGTGCAAAACCACCATTCCAACCTCCTTGACGAGCTTTCTCTTTTCGCCCGTTCATTGTTTGCTCAATGATATTTTCACGTTCTATTTCAGCAACAGCAGATAGAACGGAAATCAAAAGCTTTCCGCTCGTTTGGGATGAATCAATTCCTTCCTCAATACAAATTAAATTTACGCCAAAGGCTTGAACATGCTCTAATGAGTTTAAAATATCGGCTGCATTTCTACCAAAGCGGGAGAGCTTATAGACCAATATGTAGTCAATCTCTAATCCGTTTTCGATATCAAATAACATTTGTTTAAAGGCAGGTCTGCCCTCAATGGATTTACCGGATTTGCCGGCATCTTCGTAAATGTCTACAATCTCCATTTCTTCTCTATCGGCAAAACGCTTCAAGTTATTTTTCTGCCCGTCCAAACTGAATCCATCAACTTGCATTTCTGTACTTACACGGGGATAAAGCACACATTTCTTGCCACTCCTATTCATAGTCATACCTCCAATAAATTATTGGAAAACATCGATATATTAATATAGTCCTTACTCAACGCCGTCTATTTCGTTTAACACTTCAGCACCATGTTTTTCTACAATCTGAGAAAGTACATTTATAAAATCCTGAAATGATTTAGAGTTTGCATACTTGTCATCGGGTGGAGTAGTTTTGACTGTAGTTTCGGATAAACTTTTGATATTTTCCATTGCAATCACCTCCAAGTGTATTGCTTATATTAATTATAAGCATTTATTCTCATTATGAAAAGTTTGTCGCTGTATCAATTAGGCATACCATAAATTGAGTTATGCAAAAATATGGTATGCCTTAGTATTCTTTATGTGTCATATTTGCCACGCACCCTGACAAGGGGGATATTTTGAGCTGCCTTTGGCTTGGCATCATAGCCCCATAATACCGATAGCCTTCTCCCTTCAAGAGGCTACGCATACTACAGGAACTCCCCCTCAAGTCTGTGGGAGGTCGTGAGAAAGTATCATTATCCCTTATGTGTGTTATCGCACCAATTGAGCTACCAATTGGTCTAATGGTTGCATTTATCGCTCTTACTGTGTATGCTCTGTTACCAGTGCAAATTACATCTATATTCAATAGCATTACAGCAGTGATCATGGCGCTGCCCATTATGCTGCTTCGCTTTTCAGCCACATAGGATTCGTACTCAAAATACCGTATATTTAATTGTCAAGGAACAACAAATCACATGACGCTAAACTCGTCTTACTAATCAGGACAAAAATCAGGCAAAAGTAAGGGGTGTTAAAGAAACTTTTTTCAAATGAGTAGCAGGTGATTTGTTGTGGTTAAGACTGGGATATGTTCTTCTTGTTAATTGAAACCAAATGGTTTATAATGGTTGTATTGATCTGTGGAGGTAGCACAATGAAAACTTCGGATATGATACGGCAGTTATGTGAACAAATGAATATCAGTGTTTCGGAGGTGGCGCGATGACGAAAATAAACAAAAAAACAATCAGCATGACAGCCCTGGTTGTTTTTCTGCTGCTCTTAGCCGGCTTACTCCGCCTGGTGATAGTAAATAGTGAGAATTATCTTATCAATGTTGTCTTTACTCTATTGGTCTTCACCATCTATATCAGCATGTTGTCCGTTTGGAGTATGTCTATTTGGCGGCGTGTGATGCACATTCACATTCTCGGATATCTTTTGGGGGTAGCCGGTTTAATGCTGTTTTGGATTTTCGTCCGGACCCTAAGAGATCCACATTTTAACTATATTGACCCTGTGAATCGGTGGCTATGGTACTGCTACTATATCTCCTTAATTCTCATTCCTCTACTGAGCTTTTTTGCATCCCTCTGTTTAGGGAAACCAGAAAACTGGAGGCCCAGCAGGAAGTTCCACCTACTGTTTATTCCTGCGGCAGTTCTGATTCTAGGGATATTAACCAATGACCTTCACCAGCTTGCCTTCAGCTTTCCATCAGGAATTGAAAAAGCGGATTCCCACTATATACATCATATACTGTATTATCTTGCCGTACTTTGGATTGCAGGTTTTTTCCTTGCTTTAATTTGGCTGCTTTTTAAAAAAAGTTATATTCCGCATACAAAAAGAAGGGTGTGGATGCCCTTGGCAGTCATTGAAATAGGGCTTATTTACACCGTTTTGTATGCCATTGACAGTTCCGAAACCGGATTTGGCTTTATTGAAGTTACAGCTATGCTCTGCACCTTGACCGCGGGGATTTGGGAAAGCTGTATCCAGAGCGGGCTACTCCTATCCAATAGTAAACATGAAGGATTTTTTGACGATTCTTCACTGGGAGCACAGATTGTGGACGAAAACGGTACTGTGTATTATGATTCAAAGCTTTCCAAACCCATTGCCCCTCATATATTTGCAGAGTTAAAAGAGGCGGGATCTTTAAAGCTCGACCCAAACACCCAGCTTCACGCTTCCTCTATCCAGGGCGGTTACATCATTTGGCGTGAGGACATATCCCGTATTTCCTTGCTCATTGGGGAGCTTGAAAACACAAAAACAGAACTGATAGATGATGTTGAGCTTGTGAAAAACGAGTTAAGTGTCAGGCAGCGGCGACTACGTGTAGATGAGCAAAACCGCCTGTACGACTTGATCGTACGGGAAATCTTGCCGCAGGTAGAAAAAATCAAACAATGTCTGGCTTTGGCAACACAGGTTGATGAACCGAAAAAATATAAGCTTCTTTGGAACATCAATGTGCTGGGTGCATATATTAAACGGCGCGTTAACCTGATCTTGATGGCGGTGGGGCAAGAAAACGTAACCGTAGGCGACCTCGCCCGCTGCCTGAAGGAATCCTTTGAAACCCTTGAGTCTGGTGGCGTAGCCACTGCCTTATCTATCGATATCACCTGTGACATTACTCCCGAACGCGCTGTGTTGTTATATGATTTCTTTGAAGCAGTCGTGGAGTCTGCTCTTTCAAGACTTCATAGCCTGTCTGTTATAGTGTCAGATAGAGGGAAAGTTTTCATTATGTCCATAGAAATAAAAAGCGCCGTAGAGCAAGTATCTCTGCTGGATGAAAATTGGAAAAAGGAAGAACTAGCTTCTTCTGGCGGTCACATCCTTTGTAAAGCGATGGATGAAGGCATCTTTTCTATCGAAATGCATCTCCCGAAGGGAGGTGGGGTCCGGTGATATCTTTTTTGCAATGCAATCCTATAAGCAGATCCATAATTGTTTCCCTGTTTCTTGCTGTTTTGACCGGTTTACTATTTTTGGTTATTTTCCAATGGACAAACAGACGTCGACCCCTTGACTGCCCCATTCCTTCACTTCTAATCCTAACCGTTGGATTAACTGCAGGTTGCCTGATGGATGGACAAATCCGCCTTTCCAATGGTCTGACGGCTTCCTCAATCGGGCAGTGGGTCGGCAATCTTCCATGGATCCTTCATATTCTGCTTCTGTTTGCTTGTGTCCTTTACGGTGGTTTTGTAATTCGCCGGGAAAGGATGACAGCCAAAAATGAAATCACCCCGGCTTCCATAAGGGAGGCACTCGATAACCTGCCAAGCGGTCTTTGCTTTTCTGATGAAAATGGTATGCCCTTACTCACCAATCGCAGGATGTATCAGTTGGCAGAAGAAGCAACAGGGAGATTTTGTCGAAATGCAGAAGTAATGTGGCGGGAGCTTTTGGGGTTTGAAGGACAAAAGGGTATTGTGCGATTACATAACGAAGATTTTCCCACCTTTCACTGGAACGACGGCAAGATATGGCAATTTTCCAGAACGGAGCTGACACTCCAAAGCAGAAGCTACATTCAAACTACGGCGACGGACATCACAAGACTTTATAGGCTCACCGAGGAACTGGAAAAAAACAATGATACCTTGGATCAACAGTATAAGCGGCTTAAAAACATTATGGGCGAAATTGTTCGAATTACTCAAGAGGAAGAAATCCTCGCCTCTAAAGTAAAAATACACAAAGAATTGGGAGAGTGCCTACTATCAGCCCGCCGACATCTTATGCTAAAACAGCCCGAAAGGGACATTTCTGAGCTTTTCCAACAGTGGCAGGATGCTGTAAAATTTGTGGAAAGTGCATTGAAGGAAGAAAAGACCTCCGATTATGCCATGAAAGAACTGATGGAAGCAGCCGAAGCTTTAGGCTGTACAATCACCTTTGAAGGTGGTGCACAGGAGGATGCAGGAGGATATCCCATCTTGAAACATGCCATCAGAGAGGCAATGACCAACGCCATCCGCCATGCGGGAGCAAATGAGATGACTGTTCAAATGCATGTACAGGAAGATACATTATATGCAGTAATAAAAAATAATGGCAGCAGGCCGATTACCCCAATTTCTGAAGGAAGTGGCCTGTCCACTTTGAGAAGCAGGATTGAACGGGCAGGCGGAAATATGGAAATCCGCTGCAGTGACGGTGTGGAACTGCATATCCAAATACCGAGAAAGGGGGATTGTGATGACACGAGTATTAATTGTAGATGATCAGCGAACCGCACGGGAAGTGATGGAAATTACGGTCAAACAATCAAATAGATATTCCGTTGAAAGAACCATTGTGGATGCCGGAAATGCCTATCTTCATTGTATGAATGGAAAAGTTGACTTGATTTTAATGGATGTATACACACTTGATGGCGAAAACGGCATTGAAGCAGCGGCTAAAATCAAAAAAGATTTTCCCCGTATCAAAATCATTATCGTTACTTCCATGCCGGAGGAAAGCTTTATCCGAAAAGCTCGGGAAGCTGGCTGTGAAAGCTTTTGGTACAAAGATGTAGGCGCAGAAGATTTACTTTCTGTCATGGACAAAACCATGGCAGGAGAATCCGTCTATCCCGACGATGCACCTGTAATCAAAATAGGGCTTGCCAAGAGTACGGAGTTCACAAAAAGAGAACTGGATGTCCTGCGTGAATTGGTAAACGGCCGTTCCCAAAAAGATACAGCAGACATATTGGGTATAAAATATGACTCTGTAAGAACCCATCTAAAAAGCATTCTTGTAAAAACAGGATATGACACCCCCAGCCGCTTTATCGCCGAAGTATCCCATAAAAACTATATGATACCCGAATTTTATGAAACCTCACGGGAGGATGAAGATACAGAAAAGTAAACATCAAACTGCCCCCCACAGTCAATTTATGATTGTGGGGGTTTTTTTGCAAAAATTCATAAATAAATATCCCCGCCTCCCCAATATTGGTGAAGCGGGAATCTTTATTATTTATTATACTGTTATATGTAGAGGTCTAATGATGATTGTATTCACCAAATATCGATTGAAAGAGGGGTGGGTGATTGAAAAAGATTATTGTCAGCATTCCCAATGCCTTGCTTGCGGGCGGTGTTGTCATGTACCTAAAAAAGAATCCGGATTTCAAAATATATCGCGAGGACAATCCTTCTGGAATTGAGGATTTATGTATCGCCTCAAAGGCAGATGTGCTGCTGGCGGAGGTGCGGGAGCGACCTCCCCACACCCTCGATGAATGGAATATTCGGGTAAAAGCAATCGAAAAAAGTCTCCCCGACTGCAAGGTGGTTTATGTAGTTGATGAAAACAGCTCACCCGATCTGGCTGACCAAGTGGCACTTGCCCGCAGAAACAGGCTCATCGACGCTTTCGTCTATGGCACGGTTTCGGGCGAATATGTGACTGCCCTAATCGGCAGTTTGTAAGGAGGTAAATGCACATTTGCACACAAGAGAACAGAATGGAAGTAAATATCCGCAAAAGGTAAAACAACAAATAAAAGGAGGAATTATAATGAAAAGAAGAAAAGGATTGGCTTTTATCCTGGCTTTAAGCTTGGTACTTAGCTCATTCTCTGTAGCCTTCGCTACAGACGTCGCAGAGGAAACTACACCTGTGACAGAAACTACAACAGAGGCAGTCGCACCTGTAGCAACCGCTACAAACACAGCCTTTGCTGACATCGCAGGACATTGGGCAAAAGATGCCATCGTAAAATGGGCAGATTACGGTGTTGTCAAAGGTTCTGATGGGGTTTTCCGTCCAGACGCACCTCTGACAAGAGCAGAAATGGCTACAGTACTCAGCAACTTGATGGACTATAAAGTTGCAGCAAAAAACAACTTCAGCGATGTTGCTACCGGAGCATGGTATGCAGACGCAGTTCTTAAAGCCAACGCAGCTGGCGTATTGAGCGGTGATGGATCAGGACTAGCTTCCCCATCAGCAAACATTACAAGGGAGCAAGCCACCTCCATGCTTGCAAGGGCTTTTGCAGTAGCTGATGCCAATGGAACTTCTTCAAGCCTGACAGACACCCAGAACATTTCTTCTTGGGCAAGACCAGCCGTTTTCGGTATGGAAGCAGCCGGATATGTAAGAGGATTTGAAGGAAAATTCAACCCTAAAAACAACATTACAAGAGCAGAAGTAATTACAATCATCAACAGCGCTGTAAAAGCTTACTACACAGCAGCAGGCACATATACAGAAAATGTAGATGGACTTGCAGTAGTTAAGGTACCCGGCGTAGTTCTTAAAGACGTAGTCATCAGCGGAAATCTTATCGCAGCAGAAGGTATTGCTAGCGGAGACTTGACCTTAGATGGCAAAACAGAAGTTAAAGGCAAACTCATCGTAAGAGGTGGCGGAGAAAACTCCATCATCATCAAAGGAAGTGCCGCTGTTTTATCCATCGAAGTTTCCAAGGTAGACGGCAAGGTGAGAATCTTTGCTGATGGAGCCTTGATTAAAGAAATTACCGCGCTTAAAGGCGAAATCATATTAGAAGGAAACTTTACAAACGTAGAAGTGAAGGCTGATGCTACTGTTATCATCAAAGGTAACGTAGGAACCCTTAGCATGGAAAGCAAGGGAACTGTAGACATCCAGTCCGGAACTGTTACAACCCTTGACATCCCTGCTGGTGCAACCGCTACAATTGCTGCAAACGCAACGGTAACCACAGCCAACATAACAGGCGCAGCAGACATTAAGGGAACAGGAGCAATCGGAACTGCAAACATTTCAGGAACAGGTGCAACCATCGTTCAGACCCCGACAGCAGTCAACGTTGCAGATGGTGGAGCAGCTACAGTAGGCGGTAAGACTGTAGATGGTGCTACCAGCGCTGCACCAAGCACTGGCGGCGGCAGAGGCAATTCCTCAAACACCGTAGCGGTAAGTGCTATTACGGTTACAAGCCAAGGAGATGCAACAACTGTTGTTAACGGTAAAACACTACAAATGGGTGTTGTTGTAGGGCCAGACAACGCTAGTAACAAGAAAGTAACATGGTTTGTAACAAATGATGAAGGCTCAGCAACAATAGACGCCAATGGTTTGTTGACAGCAACAGGTGTTGGTAAAGTAACAGTAAAAGCGGCAGCGCAAGACGGATCAGGAAAAGAGAATACAAAAGAGATTACAATCCATGCGGATTTAACTGCTTATAATGCAGCACTAGCAGCAGTAAAAGAAGCTGATTATACAACTGATAGCTGGGCAATATATCAAGTTGTTGTTGCAGCAAATGTAGTAACAGTTATAAATACTCAAGAAGAGGTAACTATAGCAACAAACAACATTATAGCAGCTCAAGCGAACTTAGTAATACCAGTAACAGGAATCTCTATATCGGGTAATGGTTCAGTTGCAAAAGATGATACCTTACAACTAACAGCAACTATAACACCTAGTAATGCAACTAATCCAGATGTAACTTGGTCAATAGAAACTGGTGGAACAGGTTCGGCAACTATTAATACTTATGGTTTGCTAAATCCAACAAGTGAAGGTACTGTAATTGTTAAAGTAGTTTCTCAATATGGCACATCAATAACAGCAACCAAAGAAATAACAGTAACTGCATCAAAGTTAGACGCTGCAAAAGCAAATGCAAAAACAGAATTAGAGAATTATAAAGTTGCAGCTAACTACACAACAAATGCAGCAGCATTAAGCACAGCAATCTCAAATGGTAAATCAGCTATAAATTCTGCAACAAATGAAACAGAAGTAGCTGCAGCTCTTGCAAATGCTAAGACAGCAATAGATGGTATAAAAACGGATGCTGAAATAGCAGCAGAAGAATTAGCCATAGCTAAAGCAACAGCAAAAAATGATTTAGATACCTATGTAGACGCAACTGACTACATCAGAAATACAGCAGAATTAAATGAAGCAAAATTACAAGGTAATAATGCTATAGATAATGCAACAGATATAGTAGGGGTAAATACAGCTCTTGCCAATGCTAAGACAGCAATAGATGCTATAAAATCTGACAAAGACTTAGATGATGCTGATATAGCAACAGCAAAGGCTAATATTGAAGGAGCAAGCTATACAGCAAGTCAAGCAGAGGTATCAGATGAAGCTTCCGCTTTAAGTAAAGCAAAAGCATTAGTCAATGCTCTAGAATTAAAAGGAACAACAGCGACAGTAGTAGCAGGAACCCTTACAGAAGCTGTAGCTGGAGATTCTTCAACACCAGCAGGAACAAATGGATTATATACCTTTACAGTAACAATTGCTAAAGGTGCAGGAACTGAAGGAACAACAGCAGAACAAACTATGAGCATTACAGCAACACCGTATGATTCAACAGCACAAGACAATACAGATATATCAACAGCAAAGACTAATATTGAATCTGCAACCTACACTGCAACTCAAGTAGAGGCATCAGATTCAGCTAAAGCATTAACAAAAGCACAAGCATTAGTCGAAGCGCTAGAATTAAAAGGAACAACAGCAACAGTAGTAGCAGGTACATTTGTAGAAGCTATTACAGGTACAGAAGCTTCCGTCAATGGTACTAATGGTTCCTTTAGCTTTACAGTTAAAATCGAAAAAGGTTTAGGAACTAAAGTAACAACGGTAGAAAAAACAATGACAATCACAGCAACAAAATACGACCCAACAGCAGATAATACAGATATAGCAGCAGCAAAAGGTGCTATTGAAGGAGCAACTTACGAAACAACTCAAGCATTAGTTGCTGATAAAGATGCGGCTAAAAATAAGGTGCAAGAAATTATTAACGGACTAGCTACTGCTGAAACAATCCTAGAGGTAGTTCCTGGAAGCTTTAGTGGAGCTATTGCTGGTGTAGCGGGAGTGTTTGACCCAACAGATGGTAGCTATACCTTTACAGTTAAGATCAATAAAGGTGGAGGAACTGAAGCAATAACAAAAGAATTATCATTGACCATTACAGCAGAAACAACTACAGTTACTAAGGCGAGCAAAGTAACGGTTAATGGGGATAAGAAGCTTGATAGCAGTAAACCATATTTAGTAAATGGAGAACCAGCAGCAAGCGGGAATTTAGAAGATACTAACTGTACAGCATACTTTAATTCATCAACTGGAGTATTAACCTTAAAAGGTTATAGTGGAGGTAGTATTTCTACTATTTTCGAAACGACACCAGATCTAATTATAAAACTAATAGGTTCTAATGTGATTACCACAAGTTATGGAAATGGTATTTACAATGGTGAGAGTGGAAATATATACATTACTTCTGATAGTGATGCAACTTTAGAAGTAAATTCATCATCAGATAATAGTGACGTCTATGCTATAGCAACACATGATAGCAGTGGAAAATCCATTATTATTGGAGGCGAGGCAAAGGTAACAGTAACAGCTGAAACCACATCACCAAGTCGAAAATCTAGTGTAGTGACTGCCGGAAAAGATATTATAATCCAAGACGATGCTAGTCTTACAGGAACATCAGAGTCAATAGCTACTGGGGGTTATGCAATCTATGCAAATGGCAAAATAGTTATCGATACAACAGGTAATGTAGATATTGATTGCTCTGCTAGCAGCAAAAGTTATGCTTTCAATGGTATGAGTGGAGTGGATATCAAAAATGTTAAATTGATGACTTTAAAGATATCTGAAGGTGGTAATTATATGTCTGGCACGGTAGATTTATCAAGAGTGGCCGTGCATAAAAATGGCACCGATAATATTGCCACATATAGAGGTGGAGTACCATACAACTTGACTTTATCAAATGGTCAGATCACAGCAGTAAAAGATTTAGTTATAGGCACTGAGATTCAGTACGAATATCAAGGTTTAGAAAATGATGAAATAACAATCAAAGCTAAGGAAATTGCTAATTTTGCATTTGTTAAATGGACCAACCAAGATGGTACAGACTTAGATTCATCATTGTTTGTATCGTCTACAGACGAAAACTCGGAGGCTACAATCAAAATGCCAGCCAATAACCTCAACATAAAGGCACAATATAAATCAACCCTATTTACAACCCAGCCTGTGTTCCATAGAGGTGATGAAAAGATTACCTGGAAGATTAGTCAGGCAGCAGACTATGGATATTTACAAAAGAAAACTGGAGATAATTGGGGTAATACCAGTATAAGTTTGCCAATAACTTTAGATGGTACTGCAACAGTACAAAATAATCCTGGAAACCATCTTGTTTATGCACCAGATGGTACCTACCGCTTAAAGCTTACAATCAGCAGTGCACCTGTAGGATTTAGAGATCACTACAGTGAAGAATTTGTAGTTCAATGGAAAGATACTATTAATATCCCAGAAATACCAGGAGTAACAGCTCCAGTAACAGGGGCAACTCCAGTAACAAAAATCACTGAAACAACACAATACACAGGAACTGTAGAGTGGTTACCGGCAGATACAAAATTTGCTGGAGATACAGTTTATACAGCAAAAATTACTTTAAAAGCAAAATATGGATATAAGTTAGATGGAGTAGCTGCAAATTACTTTACAGTAGCAGGAGCAGCCACAGTAACGAACGCTGTAGATTCAGGTGTAATAACAGCAGTATTCCCTAAAACAGCGGCAGCACCATTAGGGGGAACAGTATCAGTAGATGGAACACTAAAGTTTGGTGAAGTATTAACTGCAAACACAGCATCATTAACAGGGAATACAGGAGATTTAAAATATGCTTGGAAACGTGATGGTGTAGCAATAGATGGAGCAACAGCATCAACATATACAACAGTAAAAGCTGATATTAATAAAACAATAACAGTAGAAGTAACAAGTTCAGTAGAAACAGGAACTGTTACAGGTACAGCTAGTGGAATAATTACGAAAGCAGATGGACCAGATGCACCAACAGTAGTTGGAACAGCAAATGATGCAGACAATGAAATATTAGTGATTGGTGGAGAAGAAAAGATCACAGTAACAATCGGCAAAAACATGACTGGAACTTATGAGTATTCAGTTAATGGTGGTACAGATTGGGCTGATTTATCAGCAGGAGATATAACTGGATTAACTTCAGCAACAACATCAATTCAAGTCAGAGAGAAAGCAACAGAAACAGTTGAAGCAGGCTCAGCAACAACACAAAGTGTTACGGTAACAAGCATACCAGTAGCAGTAACTGGAATCACAGTAACAGGAGCAGGATCAGCAACAACAATAGTAACAGCTGAAGGCACATTACAAATGTCAGCAGCAGTACTACCAGAAGGAGCGACTAACAAAGAAGTAACATGGTCAGTAGTAGATGGAACTGGAAAAGCAACAATAAATGAAACTGGTTTATTAAAAGCAACAGCAGGAACAGCTTCAAATGGGACTGTAACTGTAACAGCAACAGCAAATGATGGATCAGGAATAACTGGAACATTAGTAATTACAATTAGTGGTCAAGTAGACACAGTAATTAGTATTGCAGCAATACAAGGAGTAACAGCTCCAGTAATAGGATCAACTCCAGTAACAACAATAACAGAAACATCACAATACACAGGAACTGTAGTGTGGTCACCAACAAATGATCCATTTGCTGGAGGTACAGTTTATACAGCTACAATAACTTTAACAGCAAAAACAGGATTTACATTAACAGGCGTAGCTGAAAACTCCTTTACAGTAGCAGGAGCAGACACAGTAACGAACGCTGTAGATTCAGGTGTAATAACAGCAGTATTCCCAGCAACAGCAGCACCTGATTTTGCTCTAGGGTCTGGTACAGAAGTAGATCCCTATCAAGTATCTAGCGCAGAAGAATTGAATAAGGTTAGAAATCATCTAGACAAACACTTTAAACAAACAGCAGATATAAACTTATCGACTTACACCGCTGATGGAGGATGGCAACCGATAGGCGATAGTTCTACACCATTTAAAGGAACTTATGATGGAGACAGCAAAGATATCACAGGTCTTTTCATCAATAGACCAGAAGCAGATTACCAAGGGCTTTTTGGGTCCACAGCGAGTGCAAAAGTAGAAAACTGTAGAATATCTGGCTCAGTTAAAGGTAAGAACTATGTAGGGGGACTGGTGGGTAGTAATGATGGGGGAACAATAAGCAGTTGTTATGCCCCTAGCGTGTCTATCACAGGTAAAGACTCTGTAGGCGGATTAGTTGGTTTTGTAAGAAGTTCTTCAGGCGCTTTGGCTACTATAGAAAAAAGCTACGCCTCAGGTTCTGTAAAAGGAGTTATTAATGTGGGTGGATTAGTTGGATTACACTCTATGCAAGGAAATAATATTGGAGGGAGCATAAAAAACAGTTACACTTTTGTTTCAGTGGATGCAACGGGGTCGTATGTAGGGGGATTAATTGGTAATAATAAAGCAGACTTTAGGTATGAAGAAACAAGCATAGAAAATTGTTATTCTAAAGGGTCAGTAAAAAGTTCACTTAAAGGTCAAGTTTATATAGGCGGGCTAGTGGGATGTAATAATCATAACATAAAAAATAGCTATGCTGTAGGGGAAGTTATCGTTACCAATGGTGAGGTTGACTTTATAGGTGGTTTAATAGGATGGTTAATGGGTGGTGGCAAAGTAACCAGTAGCTACTATGATTCCACAACCACTGGTCAATCTGACACAGGCAAAGGTGTCGGAAAAACAACATCAGAAATGAAGCAAGCAGCTACATTTGAAGGTTGGGATTTTGAAACTATATGGACAATAGTCGAAGACTCTTCATATCCTACACTAGAATAGTTAAAGTTAAAGAATCTCATATTTAAATTAGCATAATCAAAACCAAATAACCCTCGTAGGCAGAGTCCAAACCAGGCTCACCTGCGGGGGTTTTGGTTTAGATGTGTTTCCTCGGAGGGGGCACGTTGAGTGCGTGATTCGTAAGCGCTCAATAACAAGGTGCCTTGCAAACACAGTCTGACGGTTCTTTTGTGTCGTAAATTGACCCTTTGAGCTGTTCAGTGAATCACAAAAACCCCGCAGGAAAGCAGGCAATTTTGCTCTCTTGCGGGGGCTTTTTTGTCCCCAGCAAACCTTGGGAGCTATCAGGCTCTTAAGGGGCTGGGGGTTACTTATTTTGTGGATTTGCACCCTATCTTTTACCTAGCTGGAACCGGTAGTCGGATGGAGGCTACAATAAAAGTGTAAATCAACAGCGATCCAGAGACGCAAGCTAGATCTATGTTCGTACCGTCTTTGATACAATGCAAATAAGCGGTTCTCGCTCTATTGCCAGTTGGTAAAGGGGTGAAAAATGCTTGATACAAGGGCTTTATGCTGTCATGGGCTGGTTGCGGAAGGCCTTTCTTTCGCTTGTAGATTGTGTTATGCAAGTGCACCTGCCTCGCCACTGACTCCATCATTATGGTCTTTGCACTCCCTCTTGTTCGGCAGCTGAGGAATAGTTAAAAGGTATAACTAAAACTAAAAGGTTCACTCTTTGATATGTTTCATTATCCCACGCACGTTGAGAGTATAATTCTGATGACGTATTGTGGTTCGGAGGGGAAATAATAGGGTTTGACCACAACATATGGTGGTTTGGGGGCGAAAAATGGGTCAAAAATCGGTGAAAAAACACCGTTTTTTGACCCTTAAAAATAGGGTAATAAATAGATGACATAGAGTAATTGGAGTGATGACAGATAAAAATTAGGAATATTAGGTTGACAAATGAATGGATGATTTATATTATATATCGTATAAGATGTTGAGTAGTAAACATGAATTATATATAAGCAATTAGACAAATAGGAATTTGTAGAGGTGATTTTATGGTAGAAATAAAAAAATGGTTAGAAGTATTCATGCAGAAGTTACAGAATGCTTTTGGAGATAGAATTGAATTTGTTGGATTGCAAGGAAGTTATGCAAGGCACGAAGAAACAGAATCCAGTGATATTGATGTAGTTGTAATATTTGATAAATTGAGTGTAGAAGATATTGTTAAATATAACATTCTCTTAGATGAACTTCAAAATAGGGATTTAATATGTGGATTTATTTCAGGAAAAAATGAATTACTAAACTGGGAGCCTTCAGATTTGATTCAATTTTATTTTGATACAAAACCAATAAAAGGATGTCTTGATGAATTGTTGTACTTGCTCGATAACAAAGCTGTTGCAAGAGCAATAAAAATAGGTGCTTGCAACATTTACCATTCCTGTGTTCATAATATGCTACATGATAAAAGTGAAGATATCGTTAAAGCTTTGTATAAATCAGCGGTTTTTACTATACAAGCTATTCACTATCAGCAAACAGGGGAATATGTAGGTTCAAGAAAAGAATTGTTAAAGGTTGTAAATCAGAAAAATCAAGAAATTATAGGTATAAGTTTAGGTTTGAAAAATGGAGAAAATATTGAATTAGAAAAAATGTCCGAAATACTTTTTGTATGGGCAAAAAAATGTATTACTGAATAGTGGCATAGATAAACAAATTCTAATTTGTAACCACAATTAATTACTTAAAAAACTTAAAATGGAAACTATAAATGCACGGAGATTGAAAAGTCTTGGTGCATTTATTTATGTAAATTTAAAATTGAATATAGAAACTCAAAGAGGCGTAGTCTTCGGTCAACTTATGATCGATAGTCTTCGCCTCTTTTTTATTTCAAAAATAAAAAGAAAGGACTGAGAACAATGTCAAGATATTTTATGTATGGAACATCACTGGGAGGGATAGAGCAACTGATGATGCTGGCACCTAATTTCCCTCAAAGAAGAAGTGGAATAGTTATTAATAATCATTTTAATTGTGAAGGAGGTATAAAGATTTGTAATGGTTGTGTAGAAAAAGTTAAAAGAAGAGGTAACCCTAATGATTGCTTTTGCTTCAAAGAAAAACTAGAGGCTGGTGCAGAACACACCTATTTGGAAGGCGAAGGAGACAGAAACTTACGATTTTGACGGGAAGTCCATGCATCTTGCTTTGCAAAAAAACTAATAGAGATTGAACAGACATTTTCAGAGAATATGCTCGTTGTCTGCGAGGAATTTGAGGTTGTATACCGCGCCGAATAAAAGAGCGAAAGGTGCGACGTCATGATTTATAACTTCATAAAGAATAATTTAAAGGTGTCAGTAGTATTGATGCCTTTATTTTTTATATAAATTTCAAGGAGTATTCATCCGTTTCAAGTTTATGGACGTCGTCCTGTTTAAAGTAAACCATAGGTTGACTTTGTTTCTTAAAATCAACTTTAACTCCCTTGAAATAAGTTGAAGCAGGGTATATAGTTTAATTGTAAAATAAAGAAATAAAGGAGGTTTATCTATGAATGAAATTCATTTAGCAAAATGTATCGCTAAAAAAAGACGTGAAATGAATATTACACAAGAGGAACTTGCTTCTTACATTGGTGTTTCTAAAGCGGCAGTATCCAAATGGGAATCAGAAAACAGCCTTCCAGATATAACCTTATTACCTCGACTTGCATCTTATTTTAATATTAGTATTGATGAATTGATAGGCTATGAACCACAAATGACCAAGGAAGAAATCCGAAGACAGTATCAGTATTTTAAAGGAATACTTGGAACGAAACCATTTTTAGATGTTCAGATGGAACTGGATGAGAAGATTAAAAAATACTATTCCTGTTTTCCATTTCTTCTTCAAATGACAGTCTTGCTGTTGAATCACTTTGATGCGGCTGAAATACCAGAAGATGGATTAATGTGGGCACTCACATTGGCAAGAAGGGTGAAAAATGAAAGTGAAGATGTTAATGATGTAAAAGCAGCTGTTAATTTAGAAGTAATTTTGGATATGATGTTGGGAAAACCAAATGATGCATTAGAACTTTTGGACGAATCAGTTAGACCATTATCTCAGGAAACAGAAAGCTTGGCTCAAGTTTATCAGATGTTGGGAGAAAGGGAAAAGGCAATGCGGGTCTATCAGATCAGTATCTATCAGCACCTCCTTATATTAGTCGCTGAGGCAGCTCAGTATAGTATGCTTTATGAAGATAATAAAGAAAAATCGACGGAGATTCTTAATAGATCTCTTCAAATTGCAGATATTTTTCAAGTGGCAAAACTGCAACCCAATGCTGTTGTACCAGTGTATTATTCTGCAGCTCTTTTATACTGCATGCATGGTGAAATGGATAAGTCTCTTGAAATGCTGGAACAGTATACAAAAATCTGTCTAGAGGATTTTTTTCCATTCAGTCTACATGGAGATTCTTATTTCGATTTGATTGATGACTGGTTTATGGAATTTGATATAGGAAATGGGGCACCACAGAACGAAAAGTTCATTCGCAAGTCTATGCTGTCTGCTGTGAAAGACAATCCTGCCTTTTATATTCTTAGAGAGGACGTGCGTTACAAGAGTATTATTCAGAAACTAGAAGCGTTGGTGAAAGGGAGTAAATGAAATGAAACAGATATATAAAAGTGCTTTTAAATTTGTATTGATTGTATTGCCTTTTGCATTGGTAGCAGGTATCTCCTTAGCAAACTATGAAATTGGAACAGGAGTGATTACCGAAGAAATACTATCTCAGGTTTCTAAAACAACGATTATTTCAAGTATTACTATCCAAACAGTTCTCTATGCAGCAATCTGTGGCTTTATTGGTTATCTGTTAGCGGATAAAATTGGTCTGCTTCGCAGTTTCGCGTGGTCAGGGAGCTATTTTAAAAAAGCACTAGCAGGTGGAGCCATTTGTGGTATTTTGTTCTTTGTACTGGATTATCTGATATTTGCAAAGTTGTTGGTGCCAGTAGCGGAATATTATGAAACATATACATTTTCGATTTATTATCTGCTAGCGAAAGTTCTATATGGAGGAATGGTAGAAGAATTGCTGATGAGATGGTTTCTAATGTCTCTTCTAATAATGATTTTATGGAAGATATTTGATAGAAAGGCAGATAAGGAATCCATTCCTGCATGGATTATGGTGGTAAGTAATATTGTTATTGCAGTATTATTTGCATTAGGACACCTTCCAGCAACAATTGTGATGTTTGGGCATCTGAGTTTTCTGATTGTTACTCGGTGCATACTGTTAAATGGCAGCTTTGGATTGGTATTTGGAAGGCTCTACCGTAAATATGGCATTCAGTATGCCATGGTTGCACATGCTGTAACGCATATCGTATGTGATGTTCTGTTTTTTATTTTCTGCAGGTTGTAATTTTAAAAAGATGCAGAATTAAAGATTTAGCTTAAACTAATAGAGCTGTTTGAAAATAGCATAAGAAATTCTGTAAATCATAAATGTATTTGTGCAAATGGCAAAGGGAAAACTAATAAGTAATAAAAATGATACGACCGTGTGACAGGGCTAGGTAAAAAAATCCTTCAGAATTTGTGTTTTGCCATTATAATTGAACAGTATAACAAAATAGAACAGAAGTCTTTCTATAGCTGACTTGTACCATTATTTTTGAGTCAGCTGTAAATTTGGCTTGAAATTAGTTTTATAGAGTGAATCTCTAAATTCATTCCAAGCATATGAAAAGTTACATATTATGGATTATAATAACTAGGGGGTTATGAAGTTAATTGTATTAGTATGATATGCAGAAAAATAAGGATTTGGTGAGGTGTCAACATGAAAGTTTTCTATAAGAAGAGTGAAATATGGTTTGCTATAGTTTGGATAATCATATATGTAGTAGGAAGCAGTATAGCTGATAATATATCTTCCATCATCGGAGTGGAAAAATCAGTTACACTTTTTTGGAATATTGTGCTTACTGTAATTCTGTACTCATTTGTAAAGAAAAATGAATTGCAGAATTATTATGGATTGTGTGGAATCAAATATTCAGCAAAAAAATATCTGTATTATATTCCTCTGATAATACTTGCATCGGTGAATCTTTGGTCTGGTGTAAAGGTAAATTATTCTTTAATTGAAACTGTATGCTATATTGGAAGTATGCTTTTGGTTGGATTTCTTGAAGAAGTAATCTTCAGAGGATTTCTTTTTAAGGCTATGAGCAAAAATAATGTACGCACTGCAATTATTGTATCCAGTATTACGTTTGGAATAGGACATATAGTGAATTTGTTCAACGGGAGCGGAACAGACATTCTTTCGAATTTCGGTCAGGTATGTTATGCAATAGCAATTGGGTACCTATTTGTCACACTGTTCCATCGCGGGAAATCACTTTGGCCATGTATCATAACACATAGTATTCTTAACGCACTCAGTGTTTTTGCAAACGAAACCGGTTCTAAGCAATACCAGATTTTTGTAGCCATGATATTATGCGCAATTTCCATTGGATATTCACTGATATTGATGAAGACAATACCAGCCAGTGAAGAATGACAAATTCCATTTTGTCGATATGTCCCAAGAACAGACGAGGAGATTTAGACATCAATACTGTTTCCTAGTCCCATATTGAGAGTATAATTCTGATGACATTATATAAAAGGCCTAATTGTAGAATGAAAATGGGAAAAGCAAGGTTGGAGATATGAAGTAATATGCTTGCTGAGTTAATATAGTGAGCGTTTGTATGATGTATGTAAGTAAATTTATGTTCATTAATCATGTTCTGTCATCCTAAGGAGCTTGCGACGAAGAATCTTTATTGTATCTTTTGTCAGGTAGTAGGATTGATAACGTTAACTAGAACAGCTTGTTTAAAGGAGGGGGATTAAATTGATTCACATTAAAGTTAGAAGACCAACTGTAGATGATAGAGGGGAACTATTTGAGTTCTTCAAAATTGTAGTTGAAGATACCTTTATTAAGGAAGGTATAGAAGGTTTGGTAGGTGATTTAAAGGAAGAAATTGAATTTAAGAAGCAGTATTTAGAAAATGATCTATATAGCAATGGAAAACTTAGATATTTCCTAGCAGCAGAAGATAGAGGCTGTATAGTTGGTACAATAGAGTATGGGCCTGCAAGTGACTTAATATGTACTTGTACAAATGGAGAATATGAAAATCTTTATGAACTAGGTACAGTTTTTGTAAGACCAGATTACCAAGGACAGGGAATAGGTAATTTATTATTGAACTCTATGACTCAAGTATTAAGAGATAAAGGAATTAATCAGTTTTGTCTAGATAGTGGATATTCCAATGCACAGAAAATATGGAGAAAAAAATTTGGGGAACCTGACTATTTTATTAAAGATTATTGGGGAGAGGATCGACATCATCTAATCTGGAAAATTAATCTTTAAATACATCATGTATAGATGAGGATACTCTCATATGATGAATACATTGAAGAAGCCAGAGGAACTTCCAGATGTTGCACATTACATTACAGTAACTTTTGATGAATTTGGGTTCAGCAATATACCAATGGTGAATAAAATTATAGGCCTTTTTCCAGACCAACTTTTGCAGATTAGTGAGGTACTTGGATATTTTAGTCTATATGATATTTTTGGAAAAGTGGTTGGCTCAGTTCCTGTTTTGTTGGTGATGTATGCGATATTTTCTATTGTTATACAACCGGTGATTTATGGAATATATAAGAAAAAATGAGGAAGATTGCCCAGAAATGAGAGGAGAGAAATTTAATTATGGCAGTATCAAATATAAAAGCCTTTTTTCTATGTCAGGTTCAGAAGGTATGGGAGATTGTTACAGATATTAAAAACTATACTTGGCGTATTGATTTAAGTAAAACGGAGATCTTAATGAAAATAAGTTTATTGAATATACGAAAGATGGTTTTCTAACTCAATTTACAATTACTGTGACAGAACCGTATAAGCGTTGGGAATTTGATATGGAAAATAGCAATATCAGAGGACATTGGATAGGAGTTTTTACAGAAAAAGATGGCGGCACAGAAATTGACTTTACGGAAGATGTAACAGCCAAGAAGTTTATCATGAAACCATTTATGAAAGCATTCCTAAAAAAACAACAAGAGTTATTTATATCTGATTTCAAAGAGACACTGTACTAGCAAGTAATATGTTTTTTACTGTAAGAGATTTCAAGAGTAGGGAGAGGTTAATTGTGGATAAAATTTGGACTGAGATGAATGACGCTGCAAAAGCTGACTTGAATGAGCGCAGAATAACTCCATATGTTACTGCAGGAGAAGTATCAGCTGCTATTCTTTCAAAATCTGGGGAAATTTACACTGGAGTATGTATAGATACCTGCTCAACGCTTGGTATCTGTGCTGGGAGAAATGCTATTTTTAACATGGTTACGAATGGTGAACAGGAAATAGATAAGGTACTTTGTGTTTTACCTGATGGATCCAATGATGCACCAGGTGGAGCTTGTCGTGAATCGGGAATTGATGGTACAACTTATGCCGAGTAAATATAAAGACATAGAAATTATATGCTTGATTATTTATCAGAACGTATTATTAGGTTGGGAGAGATAACACCAGAATGGTGGATAAAATAAATCAGAAGTTTCAGAAAGGAAGTATAATGATAAATTTAACAGAATTTCATAGTTATGTAGCTGATAATCAGTCGAACATCTGTCAAATTACAGCTATTCATAATGGCAAGACAATTATTCATGATACATGGAATGGCTATAAATCTGATGATACAGTACACACAATGTCTGTCACGAAAAGCATTGTTTCGTTGTTGGTTGGCATTGCTGTCGAACAAGGATTGATTGGCAGCATTGATGATTATGTGCTGGATTATTTTACTGATTACAAAATCAAACGAGGAGAAAAGACTATTCAAAAAGTCACATTGAAAAATCTTTTAACGATGACTGCACCATATAAGTATAGATCAGAGCCATGGTCAAAAATATGTGTGCAGGATGACTGGAGCATTGCAGCTTTAGATTTTTTGGGTGGAAGGCGTGGCATGACAGGAGAATTTCAATACTCTACTTTGGGGATTCATATTCTCACGGGTATTATCGCAACGGTAAGCAAAATGACAACAGTAGATTTTGCAAATCAATATCTATTTGAACTACTGACGATTGCACCAAGAAAAATATATGTTGCTCCTGATGCTGACGCACATAAGGCTTTTACAATAGAAAAGACACCAAAAGGAAACATTTGGTTTTCTGACAACAAGGGAGTTGGGGCTGCCGGATATGGACTTTGCTTGTCGGCTGAAGAAATGTCAAAGATAGGACTGCTCTGTCTGCAAAAAGGCGTATTTAATAACAAACGTATTGTTTCTGAAAAATGGATTGAAGAAAGTACAAAGGTTAGGCTGTGTTGCGACGGAAATTTTCGTGATATGAAGTATGGTTATTTGTGGTGGATTATTGATGAAAATGTGGGAAGCTATGCAGCTATCGGAAACAGCGGAAATGTTATTTATATCAATCCCAAAAAGGACTTGGTAGTAGCAGTTTCTGGTTATTTCAAACCGACAGTATTTGACCGAATTGATTTTATCAAAAAAGAAATAGAGGCAAAAATAGAGGAGTAATAGCAACTTGCGGAAATTTTGAGGAGAAACATAAATGAATCATAGGGGTACTGAAAGAATTGAAACGAAAAGGCTAATACTACGACCATTTATCGCAGAAGATGCACAATATATGTTTCATAATTGGGCTTCAGATGATGAGGTAACAAAATATTTAATGTGGCCTACTCATAAAAAACTTTCCATTAGTGAAAATGTATTAAATGCTTGGGTGAACAACTATAATAATAAATCTTATTATCAATGGGCTATTGTTATAAAAACAAAGCCAGAAGAACCAATTGGATGTATAGGTGTTAATAATGAAATAGACGATATCATAAAAATGGCACATATTGGTTATTGCATCGGTAGAAGATGGTGGAATACAGGAATTGCTTCCGAAGCATTAAAGAGTGTAGTGGAATACTTGTTTGAGAAAGTCGGTGTGAACAGAATAGAATCAAGACATGACCCTCGAAATCCCAATTCTGGAGCTGTTATGAGAAAATGCGGTATGCATTATGAAGGAACATTAAAGCAATCAGATTGGAACAATCAAGGTGTTTGTGATGCTTGCTATTATGCGTTACTGGCGGAGGATAGATAAATTGGAGTACAAATCTGAATTATACGGAGGTGCGTTTATGTCACATAAAGATCATATTATCATACAGGGATTGTGTCAGAATAATTTAAAAAATGTTTCGCTTGAAATCCCAAAAGAAAAAATAGTTGTATTTACAGGGGTATCTGGTTCTGGAAAGTCCAGCATTGTATTTGATACCATTGCGGCTGAGAGTCAGCGACAGATGAATGAAACTTACACAGCTTACATGAGGGGCAGACTTCCGAAGTTTGAGAAACCACGTGTGGAGAAAATAGAGAATCTTTCTGCCTCTGTTATTATTGACCAGACCAGATTAGGTGGGAATGCTCGCTCTACAGTAGGAACAATCAGTGATATGTATTCAGCTTTGAGGTTGCTTTATAGTCGAATTGGAGAGCCATATGTGGGAACTGCATCAAACTTTTCCTTTAACAATCCTAATGGTATGTGTCCAGAGTGCTTTGGAATTGGCAAGGTCATGACACTGGATATTTTACCAATGATTGCAGAGGATAAAAGCTGGAATGAGGGGATGGTAGATTTACCCGCTTTTCATATCAGTAATTACTATTGGAAACAGTATACTGAAAGTGGTTTGTTTGATTTGGACAAAAAGTGGCGTGATTACACGGAAAAAGAGAGAAATCTTTTATTATACGGCGCAGAAGAACAAAGCGGAAAACGTAAAGTGAAACAGGTAGAAGGCGTTCATAATATGATGAGCAGACTGCTCTTAAAACGTGATGCATCTGAAATGGGTGAGGCATCCATGAGACGTCTGACCAATTATATTAACGAAACAGAATGTCCGGTATGTCATGGAAAACGACTGAACGCAGAGGCTCTTTCCTGTAAAGTGGCAGGCTATACAATCGTAGAGATGTGTGAAATGGAATTTACCAAACTTCGCGAGATTTTGCAAACTATTACAGATCCAAGAGGAATCAGCGTTGCCGAAAGTCTGATTACAACACTGACAAGAATGATTGACATTGGACTTCCATATCTGTCCTTAAATAGAGAATCAGCAACACTTTCCGGTGGTGAGGCACAACGTCTTAAGCTGGTTCGTTACATGGGAAGTGCATTGACTGGTATGACCTACATCTTTGATGAGCCAAGTACAGGGATGCATCCCAGGGATGTGCACCGTATGACAAAATTATTAAAAAGCTTAAGAGATAAGGGCAACACGGTTCTCGTCGTGGAGCATGACAAAGATGTAATTTCGATTGCGGATGAAGTCATTGATGTAGGACCTCTCGCAGGTAAAAATGGTGGAGAAATTCTCTTTCAGGGAAGTTATGAAGGACTTTTAGATTCAGGAACACTGACGGGAAAAGCCATGCAAGAGCAGATACCCATAAAAAGAAATCCCAGAGTTCCAAAAGAGTTTCTATCCATTTGTAATGCCAATATACATAACTTGAAAAATGCATCAGTTGAGATTCCATTAAATGTACTGACAGCAGTAACCGGAGTGGCAGGTTCTGGAAAAAGTTCACTGATTCGTGATGTATTTGCTAAACAGTATGCGGACAGAGTCGTGTTAGTAGATCAGTCGTCAGTAACAGCAACAGGTCGCTCAACTCCAGCCACATTCTTAGGCGTATTTGATGAAATTCGAAAGAGAATGGCAAAAGAAAATGGGGTGGGTGCTGCACTATTTTCATTTAACAGCAAAGGAGCCTGTCCTGTATGTAAAGGTCGTGGTGAAATTGTAACAGAGCTGGTTTTTATGGATCCAGTAACGACGGAGTGTGAAGCCTGTGGTGGGAAACGATACAGCGAAGAAGCACTTTCCTATAAGTATCATGGAAAGAACATTGTTGAGATTCTGGAAATGAGTGCAGAAGAAGGAGAAAAATTTTTCAGAGACTGTCCAAAGATTCACAAGGTTCTACATGCAATGGTAGAAGTTGGTTTGCCGTATCTTTCCTTGGGACAACCATTGTCGACTTTGTCTGGTGGAGAACGGCAAAGAGTAAAGCTCGCAAAGTATTTAGACCAAAAAGGTAATATTTATGTACTAGACGAACCGACAACCGGACTTCATGCATCGGATGTGAAGACGGTTATGGAATTGCTGGATAGTTTAGTGGAAAGAGGAAATACCGTCATTGTAATTGAACATAACATGGATGTGGTCAAACTGGCCGATTATGTCATTGATATTGGCCCGGATGGCGGAACACTAGGAGGCGAGGTTGTATTTACTGGCACACCACAGGAAATGATACAGAATTCAGAGACGATAACTGCAAGATATTTGAGAAAATCAATGGAGGAATAAAATGGTGTTATTTATACATGAAAAAGTTGGCAATTATAAGGAATCAGAACAATGTGAGAAAAATTATTGTGATTATGATTTGATAGGAATTAATTATGTTTAAGTGTATAATATGTAAGCGGTCAATAAACCTATGGATTTAAAAGTCATATCGGTCATGAGATAATATACTCTACAAAGTACTTTTAATGTTAACAAAGTAACTTCGTTAACATTAAAAGTGCAGTGAGATGATAATTATTGCAACTATGAAAGTAGCTCGTCATGAAATATTAAAAGCAAAATGGCAAGAGGTAATTAAAAGGCATAATGAAAGTGGAATGCCAATTAAGCCTTGGTGTGAAGAAAATCATATTTCAACAACTCAATTCTACTACTGGCTAAGAGTCATTCGTCAAGAATCTTTGATTCAAGCAGGAACATTAGCTGTAACAGGACAAACTCAATTTGTTGAAGTAAAACAAACTACAGAAACGCATATTACTAATACTAAAGGAACCTGTGCAATTCTACGGTCAAATGGAAAAGAAATTGAAATTCTAAATGGTGCTGATCCAAATACACTAGAAACTATATGGTGGTAGAATATAAATAGTACAAATCAAATTGAGAAAGTTCCGTAAAAATAGTATAATAAAAATAACAGATGGAGGAACTTTATCATGGCAAAGCAACACGATAAACAATTTAAGGAAAATGCTGTAAGGTATTACGAAGACCACAAGGAACTTGGAGTTAAAGGGTGTTCAGATAACCTTGGTATAGGAAACAGCACATTAAGTAAATGGATCAAAGAAGCAAAAATTGGTAATGGAATACAAGTCCGTGGCTCAGGTAATTACTCAAACGATGAACAAAAGGAGATAGCACGATTAAAACGTAAACTCCGAGATACACAGGACGCACTTGATGTATTAAAAAAAGCTATAAGCATTCTGGGGAGATGACAGAAGTAATTTATATTGAAGTCGAAAGCAAATGCGAAGACCTCAAAGAAAAACGCCGAGTTTCTGTCAGCGGGGTGCTTAATATATTAGGCGTTTCACGTTCGGGTTATAATGCATGGTTAAATCGCTTGCCATCAAATCAGGAAAAAAGGAAGCAAGCGGTTAAGGAAAAGATTAAGGAAATATTTAATAAGTCGCATCAAAATTATGGTGCTCCTAAAATTACCAAGGAACTAATAAAAGAAGGTGAAAAAATATCCGAACGTACTGTTGGTAAATACATGAAAGAGAGGTAATAAAAAATGAAAATAGAGTTTCGTCCAATTGATAGAACAAACTATAATGAGTGCATAGAGTTAAGTGTTAATGAAAATCAAAAAAGATTTGTAGCACCAAACCAATTCTCGTTAGTACAAGCAGCATATGAATCTAATCTATATCCTCTTGCAATTTATAATGAATCGCAAATGATAGGGTTCGTTTTGTATGATTTTGATGAAGAACTAAATGGTTGGTCAATGAGCAGATTTATGATAGGGTCGTCTTTCCAGAACTGCGGCTTTGGAAAACAAGCATTAAAACAGTTTTTGCTTTTTTTCAAAGAAAATTATCCTGATGTGTTAAAACTTTATACCAGTGCAGAAGTTGATAACATGACGGCCATTGAGCTCTATAAAAGAGCAGGTTTTAAAGAAGGAAATATATTTGAATATGAGGCCGGTGGAGTTCAGTACAAAGAGATACGAATGATGATTTCACTTAAAAATCAAGAATAGACAAAATGAGAATTATGAAAACGAAAAAATCATTTCACCTAATGGCACAGTAATTTACAAACTCGATGAAAGCAAATTATATTAGGAAATATTTTAACGAAAAAGTAACATAGGTACTGGTTTAGTTGTTTTAATTGGGATTTCAGTAGTGGGTGGATTTATTAAATGGCCATTGTTCATCTTCGCTGGAATACTCATGTTTTCCTATATTATACTAGATAGACACAGATTAAGATGCCCAAATTGTGGTGGTTTTGAAATACTTGATAGATTGAGCTATTCAAAAAATCATGTATATTATTGTAGGCATTGTGGTAAACGAATCAATATTTCACAGTAATTTGAAGTGCAGATTATCTGCGGAGAAGATAAATTACATTTTAATAGATGATATAATCTGAATCTATAACGCACTTGTATATAAGTAAGGATTAGCAGACTATACATCTATGTAAATAGGATACTAAAATAAAATTAGGGGGAAGTGCAAATGAATTGTCTGCATTGTGGTAGCACAAATATTGAAGAGGGAGTTTCAATTGGAAAAACTGCTGAAACAGGAAATATCGGACCAAGATTCAAAAGTGGATTGCTTATAGGTGTAGCACAAATGTATTGTGATATATGCCTAGACTGTGGGGAGATAACACGCTTTTTTATAAAAGAAAGTACTGATAAGAAATGGATTAAAAAACCTGGTTCGTTAGGGACAAAGTAAATCATGGGTTACTCATTTAAAGAACTGGCAAGATTACAATGGTTCGTATAATTTATTTTGTTCATTTAGCACATCATAAATAATCTAAATATTGCTTATAAAATATAATATTGAAAACAATAAATGCATTAGAATTGAAATCTTAATGCATTTATTTTATATAAATCTAAAACTAAATAGAGAAATCCAAAGAGGCGAAGTCTTCGAACAACTTATGATCGATAGTCTTCGCCTCTTTTTTATTTCAAAAACTAATAGAAAGAAGGGACTGAGAACAATGTCAAGATATTTTATGTATGGAACATCACTGGGAGGGATAGAGCAACTGATGATGCTGGCACCTAATTTCCCTCAAAGAAGAAGTGGAATAGTTATTAATAATCATTTTAATTGTGAAGGAGGTATTAAGATTTGTAATGGTTGTGTAGAAAAGGTTAAAAGCAGAGGTAACCCTAATGACTGCTTTTGTTTCAAAGAAAAACTAGAGGCAGATGAAATTGGATATACGGATCTGATAAGTGATTGCTTTGGAAGTATAAAAAACTATGCTCTAAAAGAAAGATTGAAATTACTTAGTAATAGATTTGCTGGAGAACTATTTTTAAATCATAACCACAAGGGAAGATTTTATCATTTAATTCAGAAACAAGATATTGATATAGAGGATGGATCGCCAAGCTACCTTGCTGTAATATTTCTCCTAACTGCTGATGAAGTATTATGGAATATCTCGGAGCATGCAGTTGGCTTAAATGGATTTGATTTTTCACAGATACATCTTAGACAAATTAGTACAGAAGGCTATGCCCTTTACCAAACGGCAAAAACTATATCGACAGGAAAAGAATATATAAGAATCAGTGAGATAGCAGATAGAGAACTCATTGATGATACTGCATTTAAGATAATAATTAACGCATCATTAATTGCAAAGTATGGTGCAGATGTATTTTCAATTAAAAAATAGAATGGAGGAGAGATATGCTAATTAGATTAAAAGGAATCGACAGGGAAGAAGAATCAATAATGTTTAATTTCCCTTATGAGGAAAGTGAAATATACAATGTATATAATCAACTGGAGCTTGAAACTTCAATTGCTCCCAACGGTTATATTGATGGAGTGGTCTATGATTCAGACATGAATGAAGTTTTAAAAGGTAAAGAATGCAATATCGATGAATTAAATTTCTTATTTAAGAGGATGGATAGTTTCGATGCAAAGGAAAGAAAAGTATTTTTTGCCTCAGCCTTTGCAGAAAATACTGAAACAATAGCAGAGTTAATCAATCTAAGCTTTAATACTCATTGCTATAGTCTTGTAAGTGACTTTAATAATCTGGAAACTGTAGGAAAAGATTTATATCTATCAGAAAAGCAAGCAGTAGCAGTAAAAGAATTAGAAGAACTTGATGGTGAATCTTTTGCTATAGGAGTGATAAAGAACAATACTAACTCTAGAATTACTCCTTATGGAGTCTTATATAAGAATAGCAATG
>ENA-UOOE01000764-UOOE01000764.1-fermentation-metagenome-genome-assembly--contig:-NODE-764-length-29697-cov-5.189798_pt1 | contig 29697 bp, 25 predicted proteins | sample MGYA00245776_ERZ724021 | MGnify/ENA primary metagenome ERZ724021 (study PRJEB28704, sample SAMN03018321) | fermentation metagenome | biome: anthropogenic terrestrial biome; feature: soil; material... | reverse complement strand
ACGGGATCTCTCTAAGTTGAATAAAACCTCTTTCATGATCCCCACTCCCCATACAATATGATGCTACGGACGGGTGCTGCGCAACAAGGTGTTTTCCCATGTCCAGGGATTTTCCCTGCGGGAATACAATCAATTTGGCGCCGCTTCTTTGATAACCAGGATTACTAATGATATTACCCAGGTGCAGATGGTGGCCCTAATGTCCATGCGGATGCTGATCATCGCGCCCTTGATGATGATCGGGGGCATCGTCATGGCAGTGTCCAAGGCTCCCCAACTGTCCAGGCTGATTCTAATCCTGATGCCGGTTTTGCTGATCGCAGTTTCTGTGATGGCCTATGCCGTCATGCCGCTGTTTAAGGCCATGCAGGCCAAGCTGGATAAGCTCAACCTGGTTTTGCGAGAAAATCTCACTGGGATTCGGGTAATTCGGGCCTTTAATCGGGATGAACATGAGCAGAAGCGGTTCGATGCCGCAAACCTGGATTTGACTAATACGTCTATATTGGTAAACCGTCTCATGGCCATTGCCATGCCGGGGATGACGCTGCTGCTTAACCTGGCTTCGATTGCAATTATCTGGTTCGGGGGCCAGCGGGTGGCGGGGGGCAGTCTGCAGGTTGGGGACCTTATGGCTTTTTTGCAGTATATGATGCAGATCATGTTTTCCCTGATGATGGTATCGATGATGTTTGTGATGCTGCCCCGGGCTATGGCCTCGGTGAACAGGATTAATGCTGTTCTGGAAATCCAACCGGAAATAGCGGATCCCGAGCTGGGCATGGCTGTTAATCTGGCCACGGGAAGCGCTATAGAGAAGCGAGGATATTTAGAGTTTCGCAACGTTACTTTCAGCTATCCCGGGGCGGAGGTGCCGGTGCTGCAAGACATTTCCTTCTTGGCCAGCCCCGGGGAGGTAACCGCCGTGATTGGGGGGACCGGCTCAGGAAAATCGACTTTAATTAACCTGATTCCCCGCTTTTACGATGTGGACAGCGGCAGCATCTTAGTGGATGGAGTCGATGTGCGGGATATGACCCAGGAGAGCCTGCGGAATAAAATCGGGTATGTGCCCCAGCAGGCCCTGCTCTTTACTGGCACTATCGCTTCTAATATCCGCTTTGGCAAAGAGGACGCCACTTTTGCCGAGGTGCATAAGGCTGCGGAGACGGCTCAGGCCCTGGATTTTATATCTGCCATGCCAGAGGGCTTTGATGCCCCAGTCGCCCAGGGCGGCGTCAACCTCTCCGGCGGGCAGAAACAGCGCCTTGCCATCGCCCGGGCCTTGGTGCGGCATCCTGAGATCTATATCTTTGATGACAGCTTTTCCGCTCTGGACTTTCGCACTGATGCCCGCTTGCGCCGTGCTTTGAAAGACGAAACCGCCAACGCCACCATGCTGATAGTGGCCCAACGGGTTACTACCGTAATGGATGCCGACCGCATCATCGTGCTGGAAAAGGGAACGGTGGCGGGAATTGGCACCCATAAGGAACTGATGGAGACCTGCACTGTATACCGGGAAATTGTCCTGTCCCAGGTTTCTGAGGAGGAGATAGCATGAGCAGGGAAAGAAGGCGGGATGAGGGAGGGCGGCCAAGATTGGGACCGCCCCGAGGAGGCCCAGCTGGTTTGGGTCTGCTGGAAAAGCCAATAGATTTTAAGGGCACCTTCAGGCGGCTGACCGGGTACTTGCGGCCGCACCTGGGCAAGACAGTATTTGTCTTTGTCCTGGCAATATTGAGCACTGCCTTTGGCATCCTCAGCCCAAGAATTTTGGGAATGGCTACCACTGAACTGTATGAAAGCATACAAGCCGGCAGGGCAATTGACTTTGCCCATATTGGGAAAGTGCTGTTAGCACTGGGCATCCTCTATGTGCTGAGCGCTGTCTTTTCCTTCGGGCAGCAGTTTGTCATGGCAGGGGTAGCTCAGAAGACGGTGTATGATATGCGCCGGGAAATTAAGCACAAGCTTTCCCGTTTGCCTCTGAAGTATTATGATGCCCGCACCCATGGGGAGATTCTCAGCCGGGTCACCAATGATGTGGACACTATCAGCCGCTCTTTGCAGCAAAGCCTTACCCAGCTGATTACTTCTGTTGTCACCCTGGTGGGAATTGTAATTATGATGCTCACCATCAGTCCGCTGCTGACCTTGGTCATTGTGCTGGTTCTGCCTGTAGCTTTTGTCCTGACCAGAACGGTGACAAAGCGGTCGCGGAAGTACTTTGCCGGGCAGCAAAAGAATCTGGGTGATCTAAACGGCCATGTAGAAGAAATGCTGACAGGGCATAAGATTATCAAGGTGTTTGGCAGAGAAAATGAATCTGTCCGGAAATTTGAAGAAGTCAATAACAAGCTGTATAGCATGGCGTGGAAGGCCCAGTTCATCTCCGGCCTGATTATGCCCATGATGAACTTCCTCAACAATATAGGCTTTGTTGCCGTCTGTGCTTTCGGGGGCGTCATGGTGACCCAGGGAGCTATGGCCCTTGGGGATTTGCAGGCAATGATTCATTATTCCCGGCACTTTACTCAGCCCATTACCCAGACGGCAAGCATCGCCAACATCCTGCAGGCGACAATGGCAGCGGCAGAGAGGGTCTTTGAGGTGCTTGATGAAGAGGAAGAAGTGCCAGATAATCCAGATGCGCCGGAAATTCACGCAATCAGGGGCGATGTCAGTTTTGAAGGAGTGCAATTTGGCTATAAGGAAGGCGATCAGTTATATCAAAATCTGGATATTGATGTGTGTCATGGCCAGACTGTGGCCATTGTCGGCCCCACCGGGGCCGGCAAGACTACCTTGGTCAATCTGCTGCTGCGTTTCTATGATGTAGGGGCCGGCAGGATTACAGTGGACGGGGTCGACATCAGGGAGCTCACTCGGGAAGACTTGCGCCAAATCTTTGGCATGGTGCTCCAGGATACCTGGCTCTTTAACGGAACCATCAGGGACAACATCGCCTATGGCCGCTTGGATGCCAGTGAGGAAGAGGTTGTTCAGGCCGCCGTTGCCGCCCGTGCTGACCATTTTATCCGCACTTTGCCGGAAGGGTACAATACCCTTCTCAATGAAGAGGCCTCCAATATTTCTCAGGGGGAGAAACAGCTGCTGACAATTGCCCGGGCAATTCTTGCCGATCCGGCGATTCTGATCCTGGACGAGGCTACCAGCAGCGTCGATACCCGGACTGAAGTTCTGATCCAGAAGGCCATGGCTGAATTGATGCAGGGCCGGACCAGCTTTGTCATCGCTCACCGCCTGTCTACCATTCGCAATGCCGACCTGATTCTCGTCATGAATGAGGGGCAAATAGTTGAACAGGGGAAACACGCCGAATTGCTGGTCCAGAACGGGTTCTATGCCGAGCTGTACAACAGCCAGTTTGCAGGGTAATCCACGAAAATAAAGGCCATATTTTTTACAGAGAAACAGAGGTATTTTGTCGACCGATGGCGAAAGTAAAGCAGATAAAAGTTTATAGGGGGCTATAATATGGATCCATATCATGAGACCTATCAGGGCGCTCCTGAGCCGCAACCGGAAACAAACGAGATTCCCCTTGCAAAATTAATGCAATGGGAAAAACAATTTCGCGATGGAGCTAATTGGTTTTATTGGATAGCAGGACTGTCCGCTTTATCCAGCATCCTGCTTTTAATCGGCTCAAACTTTATATCAGCCATTACCCTGGGCAGCACTCAATTTCTGGTTGCCATCGGTCAGTTGATTCCCGAAATAGCCATCGCAGCGGTAATTGCCAGCGTTCTGATTTTGGGTGTTTTTGTGCTCTTGGGATATTTAAGCAACAAAGGTCACCGCTGGGCTTATATTATTGGGATTATCCTATTTGCTCTTGACACCCTGCTGCAGTTATGGGTACAAGATTTTTTCGGCATGGCCTTCCATGCTTTGGCTCTGTATTTTTTAATTGTCGGTGTCATTGCTCTGTATAAGCTGAAGAAATTGCTTCCACAGAACTAATCTGAAGCGCTTGTTGCCGGGGGTGACAAGCGCTTTAATTATGTGCTTTCACTGCACTAATCAAAAAGAATTTGGATTCAATGGCTTTTATTACCTAGGATTCTGGCAGGAAAGAAATCGATTGTTGTCGAATTGTGTAATCAGTTCAATTCGGAAAGGTTGCTGTGGTTATGAAAAAAGCCCTTGTTGTAGTTCTTATCCTTTCAGTAGCGCTGAATCTTCTGTTGGTGGCGGCCATAGCAAATCAGAGTTTCGGCATACCGATAGCAGAAGCGATAAAGAACATCAATACGCCTGGTACATATGGCCCGCCGGCAATGGAAATAATTGATGGCGATGCCACAATCAGCACAAATGAGGTTACGCTGCAAAATACGCTGATTACCGGTAGCTTGTACCTGACGGCTGAGGTTAATCAGGGAACTGTTACCCTAAGCCAAGTCGAGGTGCAAGGTGAAGTAATTATTGCTGGAGGCAACTTTACATTAAAACTCACTGATTGTGCCCTGGCAAAGGTTACAGTGCAGGAGGAAGGCGGAGCAGTAAAAATAGTTGCTAGTGGTACAACCAGTGTCATTAACGCCTCTGTTGCTGCTGATACCTCTCTCCAGGAGGATGCACTGGCGGAAGGCGCTCAGGGTTTTCAGAACGTTCAAGTACATACCGATAAAAAAACTATTCTTGTGGGTGATTTTGATATCGTTGACATACATGCCAAAAAGGCTAATGTCAAAGTCCTCAAGGGCAGTGTCGCTTCGATGTACATTAAGAGTTCTGCTGCTGAATCTGTTATTGATCTTGCCGCTGAAGTGCAGGCAGAGAGCCTGTCCATTGACGCAATTATGACTCTTGCCGGCAAGGGAAAGGTTCAGGCTGTTGATGTAAACGTTCCTGGACTTGTGGCATTGCAAGGAGAATTAGGAGAGGTTACCTGCCGGGCGGAAGGCATTTTCCTGGAGCTTCAGGCTGGGAGCATAGCCAAGCTTATTGTGTCACAGCTGGAACATGCTACCAGCATCGCTCTGGCAGAAGATACTTCTGTCGAGACTATGGACTTAAACGGGCGCACTGGAGTTACCGGGAAGGGTTCTATTGGCGCAGTTACTATTAGTCATACCGGTATTACCATTGACCAGATGCCCGGAAAAATTATCATTCCGGAAAATATCGTCGCCATGATTGCCGGCGAGGAATACAAGGCAGAACCGGAACAAGAACCGGAACCTGAGCCGAAGCCGCTGCCGCCTAAACCAAGTGTAAAGATTAGAAAGATAAGCGATATTAATTTATTAATGGTAGGCAAGACTACCAGCAAGAATATTTCTGTCCAACCTTCCGGGACTGTGCTTACTGTAACCTCCAGTAATTCCAAGGTTGCCGCCGTTTCCTTGTCGGGAAACGTTGTCACAATTACCGGCAAGGGATCCGGAAAAGCCACTATTACGGTCAAAGGAACCAAGAGCGGGTATGTCAGCGCTACCAGGACTTTTACGGTGACGGTCAAGGGCCCCATGGATGTAAAGGAATTTAAAGTTATTACGGATCGGGTTTTATCCACGGGGAAAAAGGCAGTGGTGGTTTATTTATATGCTGATAACCCCAGCATGTACAAGGTATCAGTTGCAGGGGTCCAGCTAACCTACGAACCGGACGAGGGTTACTTTTATGGTGAAGTGCTTGAGGCCGATGCCAAACAGAGCAATGTCAAGGTGAGCAAGTAATTGTTTGGACATTTTGGGAGAGGGGGTGGATGGCAGTGAATATAGGCCGAGGGGTAAAATTACTCTCTTTTATGTTCGTCTTTTTTGCCATACTGGTCGTTTTGGCGCCCAGCGCCAGCGCAACAGCCTTTGTCACTAAAGACAAAACCGGTGTTTACTTTGAATATCCTTATGAGGAATTGTTGCGCTCTTACGTGAAAAATTGCCTTGGGTCCGCCTCGCCTCTCTTTGACGATTACATAAAGAAGGATATGGCCATGTTCCTGGATGATGTCAATGGCTATATCGACTACGGCGTAGCATTGGCAGTGTTTGTCAAAGCAGCATTAAATGGCAAGCCCTTTGACCTGGATGCTTTTACCTCCGGTCCCGATGCCAAGTTAGTTGATGTGACGAAGGTCAAGGTTGTTACGTACGAAAACGGGCAGCTTATCTTTACAGATAAAGAAATAGCCAGTCCAATTGAAGTTGCACTTTATGATATCAATAACGCCAAGGATGCCTTTGCCCTCCGAAAGGTTCTGGAGGGCAAGGCGGTTACGCTGGAGTTGGATTTAAGCATTTACAACAGTCTGTTGAACAGTGGCAAAATCGCCGTTGCCGAAAGCATGTTGCTGAGAAGAGGAGACGGTTTTGCAGATTTGGACACCCTTAAGGCAGTCTTGGCCGAAGAAGTCGAGAAGGTCAAGGTTGCAGTAGAAGTAATCCTTGATTCCTTGAATACTGCAGCCAGCCTGGAGGAGTTTTCTTCCCTCATAATTGAGAACGGAGAAAAATTCGAGCTGGAGCTGGATGCCTATAGGATGATTATCAGCAGCAGGTCAGGACGAGTTCTGGCCCAAGTATTTGAGTCTCTGCCCTATGAGAGTGCAAATACCCTGAAGGACAGTTTTAATCAGTCAGTGGCAGAAACGCTTAAATCCTATGTCATTGTGACCAATACTGCTTATAACTACACTGTCTCGGACATGCTGGATATCCAGATGCCCCTGAGGCCTCAATGGTATGTCAGCGGCGTCGGCTGGACCAATGCCCCCCGGGATGAAGTCCAGCGCTATGTGGAGCCGGCAAATTTTGTTCTGCCCGACTTGGTGAATTACGTCGCAGAACTTGTTATTTCTGCCGACAGCTTGTTTGTCCGGAATGCTCCTACAACTGAGGGGGCCAGTTTGGCCACTGTCAATAAAGGCGAAATTTATGTTGTGGAGGAAGTCCAGGAAGGTCTTGAAGGCACTGTTGCCGGCACAGAAGGCTATTGGTTTAAAATTACTGCCGGCGAGAGCAATGGCTGGGTCTGCGGAAAGCACGCCGATTGGGTGGCAGAAAGTTATAGTCCCAAAATGTTGCAATTCCTGGCCCTGTCCGGGAAATCAGGGGTCACAGTCTCGGATTTAGCTCTCATTCTCAATGGCAAAGGCATATTAAGCGGAACCGAGGCGGTCTTTTACCAGGCCAGTAGGAGCAATAATATCAATGAGATCTTCCTCACATCCCTGGCCTTGCATGAGTCGGGCAGGGGGACAAGCCAGCTTGCAAACGGAGTATTGTTTACACCAACCGATAGTACCTTGCCGCCCAGGGTTGTTTACAATATGTACGGGATCGGCGCAGTAGACTCTAACCCCATTCTTAAAGGGGCAGAATATGCCTATAACCATGGCTGGTTTTCCCCGGAAGAGGCCATTATTGGCGGAGCATATTTTGTCTCCCGCTACTATGTCAATAACAGCAATTATTTTCAGGATACCCTGTATAAAATGCGCTGGAACCCAGGCGCTCCTGGCAAACACCAGTATGCCACCGATATCGGCTGGGCCAGCAAGCAAACAAATTTCATCAGACAATTCTATGCCCAGGTTAATATCTATAATCTGAGGTTTGACATACCCATGTATCAGAGTGAGCCTGAACCTGCACCTTAATAAAAGAGTAAACTGCCGCTTTGGCGGCAGTTTTTTCTGGCAGGAATTCTGGATTAGATTCCGAAATAGTTATATAGCATCCGAGACTGCGTATAAAATTGGAGGGAAAAATGTGGAGAAGCTAAAACTCGATGATTTTACTAAGTACACTTTCCTGTCGGGTCTGGAATTCAACCCCGTTGGCAGTCATGCCTGTTTTATCGTCCATAAGGCGGACCTAGAGGGAAACGGCTATCAGTCTAACCTTTGGCTTTACGATGTCAGGGGCGGCCAATACTCTCAGCTTACTGCTTTTGACAAGGAAAAGGGATTTATCTGGCTGGATGATGAGCACATCCTCTTTCCCGGCATGCGCAATCCCCGGGATAAGGAGAAGGCAGACAGCGGCCAATTATTTACAGTCTACTACAAGATCAGCATCCACGGCGGCGAAGCCCGCGAGGCCTTCAGAATTCCCCTGGCAGTGGAAAGCATAAAAAAACTTGATGCTACCCGGTTCCTGTTTACCGCTACCTTTAACCCCAACCGCCCCAGCCTGGAAGAGATGACTGATGAGGATAGAGCCAAGGAACTGAAAAAGCGCAAGGAAGAAAAGGATTATGAGGTCTTGGAGGAAATCCCCTTCTGGAGCAATGGGGGAGGTTTCACCAGCCTGGACAGAAGCAGGCTCTGCCTCTTCGATTCTGTCACCGGCCAGTATGAGGTGCTGACTGATGACAGCATGAGTGTCGGGGGACTGCGCCTGAACGGAGATAAGAGCAAGGCCGTAATTATCGGTCAGCCCTGCATTAATGGCAAATGGCAGGTGGAGGACTACCTGTATATCCTTGATATTGAGGCAAAATCCGTCCGCCAGTTAACCAAGGATAAGTTCTCCTGGTCGGGAGCCTACTTTGTAGGCGATGAGCTGCTGGCCCGGGGCAGCGACATGAAGGAATACGGTTTGAATCAGGATGCTGTCTTTTACCTGGTTGACCTAGTAACGGGAGAGCGCCAGTTGCTGGCTCCCGACTTTAATCAGAGCACTTGGAACTCTGTAGGCTCAGACTGCCGCCTGGGGGGCGGCGACCCAACCCGGGTTGAGGGCGAGTACTTGTATTTCATCACTACCGAGGGCGGCAGTTCATTTATCAACCGCATCGATATTGAAGGCCGGGTTGAGAAGGTCTCTACTGCTGAGGGTTCAGTAGACTGCTATGATGTACGGGACGGGAAAATCCTGTTTGTAGGGTTGCGCAACTTCCATCTGCAGGAAATCTACCGTCTTGAGAACGGGAGAGAAGAGAAGCTCACAGGCTTTAACGACTGGGTAGTTGCTGAAAAGAAATTGGTTGCCCTGGAGCCGTTCGATGTTGAAACGGTTCCCGGTCTTACTATTCAGGGCTGGGTAATGAAGCCGGTGGACTATGAAGAGGGCAAAAAATACCCCGCTATTCTGGATATCCACGGCGGTCCCAAGACTGTCTACGGAGAAGTATTCTTCCATGAAATGCAATACTGGGCCAACGCAGGTTACTTTGTCTTCTTCTGCAATCCCCGGGGCAGTGATGGCAGGGGCAACGAATTTGCAGACATCCGGGGCCAGTACGGCACCATCGATTACGATGATTTAATGGCTTTTACCGATGCAGTGCTGGCCAAGTATCCCGGCATCGACCAGGAGCGGGTGGGAGTAACCGGCGGCTCTTATGGCGGCTTTATGACGAACTGGATTATTGGGCATACAGACAGGTTTCGGGCAGCGGCCTCTCAGCGCAGCATTGCCAACTGGGTATCCATGGGATTTACCTCGGATATTGGCTTCTATTTTGAAGAAGATCAAGTATCCACCACTCCCTGGCAAGATATTGACAAGGTTTGGTGGCATTCACCCCTGAAGTACGCAGATAAGGTCAGCACCCCGACCTTGTTTATCCACTCGGAAGAAGATTACCGCTGCTGGCTGGCAGAGGGCCTGCAGATGTTTACCGCCCTTAAGTACTTTGGCGTCCCGGCCCGCCTCTGCATGTTCCGGGGGGAGACCCACGAACTCAGCCGCAGCGGCAAGCCGAAACACAGGATTCGCAGGCTCCAGGAGATTACCGACTGGTTTGATAAACACCTGAAATAATTGAAAGGGACTGTTCACTTCGCTTAATAGAAAAAATTGTCAGCCGGACATATTCATATTGTTCCGTCCTGACGATTTATAAATGCATAAACCAACAAGATCAATGAAGTTAAGATTGTAACGGCCGCAAAGGCCGTTTTTTTGCTTATGGAATACTAATGCAGAACAGCGGGCTCGTCAAGGAAGGGGGGGCGACAAAGTCGAATTGCGTCAAAGAATGTCGATTATTGTAAATAGAAACTCTCGTCACATAGATAATATTTGTTGCAATACCATTGCAATTGGCGCAAATTGATGGTATTAATTATCTGCCAGTTGATACAGGTTGACATGAATAAATGAGAAATAATTGAGGTGGACAGTGAATGGGTGGCATTGCAGGGATAGTTTCTCTGAAAAATGTTCCCATGCCGATTGTTGAAGAGATGATGGGGGCAATTTCCCACAGAGGACCTGATGAAATCGAGTTTTTTCATGGGGGCACGGTGCAAATAGGAGCCTGTGGACTTAAACTTGGCGGCATTAATGATGGTAATTTAATTGCCATTAATAGAGATCGGACTGTTATCTCGGTATTCAGTGGAACGTTATTTAATATCCCTGCCCTTATTCGATGTTTCCTGAGGGAAGAACAATTAGATAAGACTTGTTGTCCATCGGCGCTTATCCTTCACCTCTATGAAAATTGTGGTATAGATTTGCTAAATGTGATAGATGGTCAATTTGCCTTGGCGATCTATGATAAGCGGAGGGATATTGTCATTTTAGCCAGGGATGCAGTGGGAGTTTGTCCATTATATTATGCTGTTACAAATGACACTGTGCTGTTTGGCTCTGAAATTAAGGCATTAAGCATAAAAATAAAGATTCAACCCAGTATTAGGGGGTTATACGAAAACTTCGTCTACTGGTCGACCAGCGGGGGCCGCACTATATACCAGGATATATTTCAGGTGCCGCCAGCTGGCTTTGCCGTAATTGAAAATAACAAAATTCAAGTCCAAGGTTACAATACTTATGCCCACCCTGAGTTCATCCCAAACAAAAGAAAGTCTGCAGCAGAGTATCAGGAGGACATTTATTTAACATTGGTTCAATCCATAGCTGATCGGGTGGCAAGACCGGGCAAGTGGGGCATATACCTAAGTGGAGGATTGGATTCGACGATTTTGCTGAAATTGGTCGAGAGAATGGGCTTTGGGGATATCCCTATTTTTTCCTTGGGCTTCGCCGAAGGAGAAGTAGATGAATCAGCCTATCAGTCCCTGGCTACATCGGGATATGGTGGTGAGCATCAGAGGGTGACTGTTGGGGATGCGGAGATTATTGCCGCCTTGCCCCAGGTCCTAAAATCTTGTGAAACACCACTCTTCAAATTGGGAGCTGTGCCTATGTTTCTGCTGGCCCAAGCTGCGCGCCAAAGGGGGGTAGAATTCATCCTCAGTGGTGAGGGGGCAGATGAACTCTTTTATGGGTATGACCTGTTCAAAGAGAGCAAGCTTCGTCATATTTGGGCCAAAGATGAGTCCGCACGACAGGCGGCTCGGGATATAGAGCATGTTGTGCCGCCTCAATATAAGAGCAACCCGCGAGCACTAAAAGTTTACAGTGAATTCTATTCCCGTTACTTGGATCAGAAAGATGATGTTCTCTATTGTATGCGTCCACGGATCGATGCCAGCACCGAGATTATAAAGTACTTTTCCACGGAAAGTCGCGCAATGATTGCCCCCAGAGAAGTAGATATTCTTGTGGGCAGTCAATTTAAGCACAACTCGTCGGTATTAAAGCAGTGTCAAGATATCCAGATGCAGATCTTGTTGGCTGGCTATCTGTTATCTGTCCAGGGAGATAGGGTTCTCATGGCAAACTCGATTCAAGGCCGTTTTCCTTTCCTCGACAGGCGCATGATTGAACTAAGCAGGACTATCCCCGATAATCTTAAGCTTTGCGGTTATGAGGAAAAGTACATCTTAAAGAAAGCTTTCGCTGATATTGTTCCCCTTGCCATTTTACAGCGGGAAAAATATCAGTACTCTGCCCCGGGTGCCGAAATTTTTCTCAGAAACAAACTCGTCTTTGAGCCTTATTTGGCAAAGGAGACCTTTCAGCGTTTTGGCATCTTTGATTATAAGGCTTCCCAATCTTTAGTGCATAATCTGCAGGCGTCATCAGGACAAGCCCATCAGAAGATGACCGACAGAATGATACTTACTTACATTATTACTGCGCATATGCTCTTTGACCTCATAAAAGGTTAAATTGCCTATTAGCCTATTAACTACAGGCACAGAATATTTTTTTAAGGAGGTGAAAGTAATGCTGAAGCATTCCAGCTATAGTTGCGCTACTAGTGTTGTTAAGGGTACTGTCCAGGTTAGTCCTGGCGCCAGCACCACTTGTACTGGTTCTTCCTGTTGCTGCTGCAGCTGTACCTGCTGCTAATTAGCAGTTAGGCTTACATCAGAGGGAAACTTTGCAGATCGCCTGTAGTTTTAGGAGCCTAGGGCGTCAGCCTGGGCATAGGGCGAGTCGGGATGGGCTGCAAAGGTTTCGACTCGCCTAATATCTTGGCATAAATATTGGAGGTGCTTGAAGTGGATGGAGCTGCCCAGAAATATCTTCAAGAACATGGATATTATCGGGAAACCATCAGCATGAGTTCCCAATACGCGCTAATCTCTCCTTATGCAGATACTACCGTTGTGCGTACGCCTGAGGTTACCTTAAAAGGGATTTACCATTCTCGCTTAAATCGATTTATTGGTGAGGAGTATTTGCTTAATTTTCGCACCTATAGCGCGCGCTTGGACTTTCGAATAGGAATCAGCCGCTTTCGTGCCCGTGACGCCCTGCTTTCCTTTGCTATGCGCAACAAAAAAGAAGACCCAGCCGAGACAACCAAATTGCCTAAGGCTAAAAACATACGCGCTTCTTTCAGTTCGGTCTTACAAGCTCGCAGGAGTGTAAGGGTATTTGATGGGCCAATTCCCTTGGAGGACTTTTCCACGATTCTTTATTACTCTCAGGGTATTACCGGGTACCTCATGCTGCGGGACAAGGAGGTAGATGTAGAAAAGATAATGCTGCACGCCACTCCCTCGGGGGGCGGGTTTTATCCGGTAAAATTGTACTTGCTTGTTTGGAATGTAGAGGGGTTGGACAGGGGAATTTATGAGTATTATCCTCATCATCATGCCCTTAGGGCAGTGCAGGAAGGGTACAGCCGCGACGAATTGGAGGCCTTGGCGGGGTTTGGTGAAATAAAAATTGAGACCGCAGCCTTTAGCATGGCGTATGTGTATGAACTGTACACCAACTCCCATAAGTACGGAGATGCCGGCATGGCTTACGCTTTTATTGAGGCGGGAGAAATTGCCGAGAACGCTCAGCTGACCACCACAGCCCTTGGGTATGGGGCCTGTGACATCGGTGGCTATAACAAACAAACTGTGGAGAAACAACTAAAATTAGATGGGATTAGTAAGCAGGTTATACACTTTACCATCTTTGGAAATGGAGGGGTAATCTGATGAACAAGAACTATGTCATTCGTGACAGTGTATGGGTTTTTGATAATGGCGCCGATGAAATCCGCTTGCGCATGGGGATATTTAATTATGAAGAAGTGGCCCTGGATATGTCCACTCTGAGTAAACCCTTGTCCTCCTTCCTGCGGGAAGTTATCCATCTTCTTCAGAGTCCCCAGGGTTATGACGAGCGCCTGCTTAATCAGCAGTTCTTAGAGCCATATGAAAAGGAATTGGCCCAATCAATGATAGATGAGTTGCATGCCACCAATTATATTGTTACTCAAGAGGATCGCACTGTGGGCAAGGAGCTGACCATGGCTTTATTGGGCTATCTAGAGCAAGAGGATATCGAATCTGATGAAGATGCTAACAAGAAGAAGATCCTCTTTTTTGCCGATGATGAGTATGCTATTGCCACTGCCAACAGCCTCAGCGCCGATATGGAAATGCCAATCACTATCATGGAAAAGGAACTTATGCAAGAAGTACGAAGCGCCGATCTGACCACTAATCTTGATGGTCTATCTTCAGTTCAAACCATGAGTCGTTTAGCGGAAAAGTTTAGGCAGTATAGCGCCATTGTCGGGTGCATGAGAAATCTTTCAGTTGTCTGGTTAAGAAACCTTAATAGGATTTCATTGGAGTTGGAGATCCCAGTTGTCCTCAGTTTTATTGATGGCCCGGTCATTTGTATTTTGGCTTCCAATCCATACACCACCGGGTGTTTGGAATGCTTCGAGTTAAGGGCCTTAGCTAGGCTGGAAGATCATGTTCAGTACCATAATTTTGTTAATGAGGAAAAGCGCTACTTTGGTAATGGTCGTTCCAATCCTGGAATTAAGCCCCTTCTTAACATGTTGGTCAATCAGACACTTTCAGAAGCATTTTTGATCCGTAAGATTGGAGTATCCAAATTTACCGGGCGTTTGCTCACCACCTATCTTCCCACAATGGAAATTCAGGCTCAGGATATATTGAGGGTGCCCTTTTGTCCCGCATGTGGCGCTGTAGCCAAGGCGCGGCTGGAAGAAAAGAATATATCCTCTCGCGCATTGGTGGATGAGATGGTGGCCAACACACTGAGTGGGAAATAAAAGAGGGAAATTTTTAAGGAGGGGAGCAGAATGTTAAGGTTTTATCCGTCCTTTGATCATGTCATGAATCAATATAGGGTTTTGGGGGGCAATCAATCGGGAATCATGCACGGGGTGATTGCACCAATGGTTCATATGCCGCCGGAACCGAGTCTTAAGTCGGTAACAGGGCGCATGCCTAACTATCATAAAATTACCTATAATGACCCTGCAAAGCATGTGGAATATCATCTAAGCGGTTATGGTGTCTACAATGAAGAGGCGTTGATTAGACTGTTGGGAGAGAGTGTCGAGCGCTATGCCCCTGTCAGTACCGAGGCTGTATTCCGCCAGCAAGTTGTCTATGCCAGCTACAAGGAAATTAGCAAAAGGGGCAAGGTTATGCCCTTGGAATATCTCAACTTGTATTCCCATGAGCAGCAAAAGGTTTTGGCAGAAATGATGCCGGAATACTCCCCGGTTCACGCTACGGAAGATGACTTAATTAGCTGGATCCAGTGTCCCTCATTAATCCACCCCGGGGAAAACGTGTGGGTGCCTATGCAGTTGCTGTTAATAGGATTTGTTCGCAACGAGGAAATAGGAGAAAAATTCTTTACCCCGGCCTTCTCAACTGGGACTGCGTCCCATAAATCAGTGAAAAAGGCCTTGCTCAATGCTCTGGTGGAATACGTTCAGATTGATGCCTTTGTTATCTCATGGTACACCCTGCGCAAAGCAAAACGGGTGATTATTGACGATGCTGATGTCCTGAAATGCTTGGAACAGTGTGGGTTGGGAGAGAATTCTCCTTACGAAATAATTCCTCTCTTGGTTACCCTGCCGGACATGGACCTTCCCGTTTACCTAATAGTTTTGAGGCGAAAGGATAAAAAGCTGCCGTATCTAATTGTTGGCACTCAAGGGGATTTGAATGCTGCCAACGGCTTGCTTCGGGGGACTATGGAGGCGACGGCGATAATCTTCATGCACATGTTTAATGCCTTGTTTGACCCGGAGCGGATAGAGTTTTCTAACACTCAATCAGCTTTTGCCGATCTGGACACCAATGTCCTTTTTTATGGTGTTCCCGATAAAGCTGAAGAACTTGATGAATTGTTGGCTCAAATGATTGGTGAGACAGTGCTTCTATCTCAAATTCCCTCTCGCTGGGAAGATGATGTGGACAAGCAGATTGCCCACTTGCTTGGAGAAATAGCAGGTGTCAGCGAGTATGCTGTGTATGTGGACATTACTCCTCCGGAAATTATGGATAAGGGCTGGAGTGTTATGCGGGTGTTTATTCCTGAATTATGTACGATGTTCTTGCCAGGCTTCCCTTTCAAAAATCATCCGCGTTTGAAAAAGTACGGTGGTGTAATTAATGAATACCCCCATCCTTTACCATAGTTTATTAGTAATGATGGCCACTGTATATCCAGTATCCTTACCGCAAATTGCTGCTAACTTTATTCCCAGGAGTGCGGCTAAACATACCAATACTATATATTTGGCAGGTTCAGTACTTGTTACTTGCTTTCTGTTGCTATTGAGTATTTCTCTTGTACCCATCAAGGGACAATTACGCCTTTTCCCTGATCTACATTGGGCTATAATAGCTATCCTCATTTCTCCTCTATTGGTCGGTCTGGAAATTTTAGTGGGAGCGGTAACCCTAAGGTTGTCCGGTATTCGCATTCTGGGTTGGGCGGTCAATTCTACCTGGATTAAGATCTCCGGGATTGGGTTTGTTTTGACGATAGTTATGGCTATCTGCGAAGAGTTCCTCTATCGCCAGCTTTGGAGTGTAATTATGATAGCCAATCTCGGTTTGCCAATTTGGGGGTATATCCTTATTTCTTCCTTAGCCTATGGTTTCAACCACCTGTATTATGGCCTAGCTACTTTTATTCAAAAGGTAGTTACTGGGATTGTCTTGGCACTGTTGTTTTTAGCCAGCGGAGGGATAATCCTTGTTCCCTTAATCGCTCATACATTGCAGAATGCCATTGTCTTGATCTGGGGGAGGTGCAAGAAAAACGAGTAGGTCAATCTGGGTCTTATTGACCGGTTACTGTTGTTTGCTAATTTGGCTCTACATTTTCACGCAGTCTTACAAGAGCACATACATAAAAAACAAAATAACCCTGATGATGTCCACTATTTTCAGGATTCCAGCCTCATATTCCTATTCAATTTTTGCCGCCTTTCTGTATTGCCTTTTGCCAACCATCAGTAGTTTGATTGTGGCCATTGTGGCAGGCCTGAACATATCCAGCATATTTGCTGCTGGATTGGACCTGGATTTTTTGATTGTGACCGTGCTGAGCGTAATTGCGGCCATGTCTTTAGTCTCAGTTTTTGTGCAAGTTACTTTGAAGATCCTCCCCAAAGCAGACATACCTGGAGAGATGGCAAGGATTAAATGGATAGAGGGTATTATGCAGACCCCTCCTCAAATAGCATGGTTTTTACCGATATTGAGCGCGTCTTTTGAAGAAGTGTTCTTTCGAGGGGTCTTTTTGCATGGGCTAATAAGCAATGGCATGAACATACCATGGGCCATTGCATTAGTTACGCTGGCTTTTATCCTCAATCAAGTTCTTCTGGCAGATACGCCCATCCAGCGGCTGATCCTCGGTTACTCCAGCTTGGCAATTTCTCTGGTGGGCAGTATTGCCTATTTGGCCAGTGGCAGTATAATTCCCTCCATAGTTATGCATGCATCCTTTGCAGGATTTTATGCAGGTAAGAGCGAAAACAGAAAATACAGTCACGGTGTTAGGGATTACCAATTAAGGGGGTAAGTGCATGATCAAGGTTGATTCCCTCAGGGTACAATATGGAGGTTTCTGTGCAGTGGAGGACATTTCTTTCAATGTGTCTGAGCAAGAGATCTTCGGGATTATTGGTCCCAATGGCGCCGGCAAGACCTCGGCAATTGAATGTATTGAGGGTCTGCGCAAACCGTTTAGCGGAAAGATTAGTGTCATGGGGTTAGACCCCTGGAGAGAGCGAAAGCGTCTGCATCAGGTCATTGGCGTTCAGTTGCAGGATACGGTGTACCAGGATAACGCCAAGGTCTGGGAAATATGCCACCTCTTTTCCGCCTTGTACCCTCATCCCGCCAATTACCATGAGCTCTTGGATATTATGGGTTTAACGGAAAAAAAGCAGGCTTTTGTTTCCACATTGTCAGGTGGGCAAAAGCAGCGGCTTTCAATTGTCCTGGCCCTCATACCCAAGCCAAAAGTCGTCTTCTTAGATGAACTTACCACAGGGTTGGACCCCCACGCGCGTCATCAGATGTGGGCTTTGCTCAAAGAGCTGAGAAAGGATGGCCTGACCATTGTTATTGTTTCTCATTTCATGGATGAGATTGAGGCGATTTGCGATACTGTCGCAGTGATGAATAGCGGTCGCATGCTTATCCGGGGAACCGTCGCTGAGGTCAGCAGCAGATTTAACTTGGCGGATAAGATTTCCTTTACTGCTCCCCAGTTGCAGGATGGCGCCTTGGCTGGGTTAAGACACGCCATATCAGTGACACGCGATAGAGATGTCATAACAGTGCTCAGCAAAGACAATGAGGGTGTGAATGAAGTCCTGTCCTTCCTTAAGGAAAATGAGATTGCCTATAGCAATCTCACTGTAAGCCGTCCAGGCCTGGAAGATGTTTTTCTAAAGCTAGTAGAAGATTCCAAGGTTCAAGAAGGATAAAGGGGGGGAAGAGAAGATGAATATGAAAATTATGACCAGTTTGTCGGCCTTTGAATTTAGATTGTTTTCCCGGAACCTTATCAACATGTTTTTCTTGCTAGTCTTTCCCACCTTGATGATACTATTGTTCGGCGGAATTTTTGGCAATGAGCCCCAGGAATTATACGGGTGGCGTGGGACTGTAGATGTTTCAGTCCCGGCCTACGCAGGGATGATTATATCGGTAACGGGCCTCATGAGCCTGCCGCTTACTCTTAGCGAATACAGGGAGAAGCGGATTCTCAAAAGGTATAAGGCAACTCCCATGGAACCTATTTATGTTATTCTCTCTCAAGTCTTGATTAGCATGATAATGACAGTAGTAGGGATGCTCTTACTAATTATCGTTGCCAAGCTAGTATTTGACCTGCAATTTGAGGGCAATGTTGTCGCAGTGATTGCAGTCTTTCTCTATTCTACCCTTAGTCTTTACTCCCTGGGTTTTCTCTTAGCCAGTCTGGCCCCCAACATGAAAGCCGCCACCGCCATCGCCAACCTGGTATATTTCCCCATGCTGTTTTTGACGGGGGCGACCATTCCCATAGAAGTAATGCCAGATATCATGCGGAAAATTGCTCAGTTTCTGCCGGTAACCCATATTGTGTCGGCAATGAAAACGGTTTGGTTTGGTGACAGTATACTTTCTGCATGGCCCAATCTCCTGGTAATAACGGGCTGTTTGGTAGTCTGCTTAGCCCTGTCTCTAAAGTTCTTCAGGTGGGAGTAGTCTAGGTCAAAATTCACAAAGGGCTGTCTCAAAATCAGTATTATCTGATGATGAGTCGCCCCTTTCAATTTATTCAAGGGAATTAGCTTGCCTGTAGCGGCTTTATCTGAAAATTGATGTGCTTTGCAATTGAAAATATCCTTCACATTGCTATAATTATGAAACTCACTTCCTTTTATTCAGAAGTTGTTCGTGATGGAGTTGCCATCTATGAAGCCTAGAGAGCAAATGAAATAAATAGCTTGGGACAAGGGAGAAAAGCTTGGTACAAGGGGACGGACGGTTCTCTTTGTCCCAGATTGCTAGGTCCCCTGTAAAGGGATTATTAAAGGACAGGATGAATTCATCCTGTCCTTGGATTTCAAGGTTTTTTGGGGCTTATTCGTCGCCTTGGGGGACGCAGAAATCGCAGGGGTCGTGACGGTTAGCCTCGAAAGCCTCATCGATGGTTCCATAGTAAATGGTTTTTGAGCGATTCAAGGTGTGGCAGTTTTCATCAAGATGATAGCTTTTACCAAAGGTAGTCCAATAAACGTTATCATCACCGTAGGTTGCCTGGGCTTCAGCCAGTTCTTCCTGGGAAACAGGAGAATAGTCAATGCTGGCAGCGCCGGCAATTATTAAAGCGATGGCGGCAACAACAGATACAATCTTTCTAGTCTTGGCATCTAAGTTCTTATCTTTTAAGAGAAAGATAACGAGAGGCATAAAAGCTATGACAGCTACAATGAGACCCATTTGATTCCAAAGGAAGAATTTTACCTTGTTTTTCTTGCTAATCGGGTTAATGTGATTAGCTTTTTTCCACAGCTGGGAGCCTATGATTACAAGAATTAAGTCTGCGACAATGCCGATAATCAATATGGTCATGGGCAGAAGAGTGATGTTCAGAATCTCTAATCCTTCGGAAGGAACAAAGAAGGTGCCGTTCAGGTAGAGAATGCAAAGTACCTCGCAGGCAATGGCAAACAGCCACAGGACAACTGCTCCAATGCGCAACCTAGTTGCACGGGATTTGGAGTCTTTGGTGACTACTTCACCTTTGCTGGCAGAAACATATTTACGCTCTACCTTTTTTGTTTCTTTAGCCATAGTAAGCACTCCTTTCTATATTTGTCCTGGCAGTTAGATAAATCCGCCGAGGCACAATAATACCAAAAAGTTTGCTTTGAGTATAAACGGATTGACATGAATTGTCAAGGTAACATAATCACTCCCGCCCTTATTGTCTTGACATTCGCTCCTACAATCTTTAAATAAAGTTAGGACAAGGAGAGCCTCCTTGTCCTGATTTTTTCTGCAAGTTTTTCGCGTAGGGTTAGTATCTGGGACATTCACCATTGTTCCACAAAGATCTCAGGTCAATGGAAAGGCCCGCAAAGTCAGGGTGTTCTACTGCCTCATCTTCTGTCCCCAGCACTACTAGAGCATAGCTGTCCTTACCAAGAGACAAACACTGCAAAATCCTGTTTTCAGGGTCCAGGAGCCAAAAATGCTGAATACCCGCCTTGAGGTAAATCCTGTGTTTGATGAGGCTGTCCTTTATGCGGGTCAGCGGAGAAATTATTTCCGCAACTAAATTGGGTGCGCCGTCAATATGGGTGTCCCGGATCATATCTCTTTGTTCGCCGGAAATATACAGCAGGTCCGGCTGGATACACGAGCCCGGAAGAATGCACAAGGGGGCATGAAACATCTCGCCTTTGGGATCAATTTCCCGGAAATAATCCTCCAGTATTCTTTGCAATCTGTGGGATATGCGTTGATGATTGATACTTGGCGGCTGATCCCATACCAATTTCCCTTCCAAAAGCTCCAGACGGTAGCCAGGTTCAATGATTATTTCCATGTCAAAAATATTGGCCCAAAAATCTTCGGAACCAAATTGTTTATCTGGTGGCATTAGCAATCACCTCCGCGATAATTATATACAATTTGCCGCCTCTTGTAAAGTAAAAACAAGTAGGGACAATTAACGGGTATGCATTAATTATGTTTGGTTGTGCGCAGTCTCTTTGAGGTCTGGAGGATTATTGGCTTTGATGCCGAATTATCTATATTAGACTAGATCAAAGGGGGCGTTATTCTTGACGGATACCAGTTTCATCACTTGGGTTCAGCAGTTTTCCAGCCCAGTCCTGGATGCACTCTTTAAGGCCGTTACTTTTATGGGCAATGCAGAGTACTATATCCTTGTCATCCCCTTGCTCTTTTGGCTCTACGACAAGAAATTTGCCCTCCGATTCGGGGTATTCTTTCTTGGCAACGCCTGGCTGAATTCTTTCATCAAGCATATTTTTCAAGTCACCCGCCCGCCAGTGGAGTTGCACAAAATTGAGCAGGGAGGATATTCATTTCCCAGCGGTCACGCTCAGGGGAGCACCGGCTTCTGGGGCTATTTGGCCGTGCAGATTAAGCGGCCCTGGGCATATATCGTCGCGGCGATTCTTTGCTTCCTGGTGGCTTTTTCTCGCGTCTATCTGGGAGTTCACTTTCCCCACGATATCCTTGCGGGTATTCTGATTGCCATTGTTTGGATTGTTATCTATGAATTTATTACCCGCAAGGTCAAGATCAAGTTGAATTTGTGGCAATGGTTCCTGGCCAGCCTGGCTCTCAGCGTAATAATGCTCTTGCTCCATCCAAGCGGTGACGGCCCTCTGACTGCAGGTTTCATGCTAAGCGTTTTATGGGGATACCGTTTGGAAACAGACTTTGTCCGGTTCAAGGTCAGGGGCCGCTGGTGGCAAAATATCATTAAGGCCCTGCTGGGCATTGCGGTGCTTTTTATCCTTCATTCCGGCCTCAAACCAATTCTGTTGAGCCTGTTTAACAATCCGACCAAAGATACTTCTTTTTATTACGCGGCCACCTTTTGCCGCTACTTTATTATGGGCTGGTGGGTATCCCTGCTGGCGCCCCTAAGCTTTAAAAAGCTGGGGCTGTATCCGAAGGAATAAGGTGCAAAGCTCTGTTGGTCTGTTGTCGGCAGTTCGGCTGTCATCCGGACTGCTTTTTTGGCCTCCTGCATATGTAGTAGAGGGGGGGATTCGCTGTGGGCAAACAGAAGCGGATACTGTGGTTGATCTTATCCAGGCCCTTAATTGCAGCAGTCATCTTAAGCTTTGGGACCCTAGGATTATTGCTGAGCGTGGGGTTTTTTCCTGTGGCGGCAGTGGTCAGTGGCGGCAGGGTGGCAAAATGGGCGCAAATCTTGGCAGAGATGCTGAAATTCGCTGTTGTGGGCTTGTAAAACAGACCTTACAAGCTGCGGTTCCTTTTGACCCGGGCCGGGAATTATGGTAAGTTTGATGATAGACATATCGTTGCAAAGGAGTTTGGCTCATGGAACAAATGGTGGATACCTACTTGTTGCATCTTAAGGTGGAGCGAGGGCTGGCGAAGAACACCCTGGACAGCTACCGCCGGGACTTGAAGAAGTTTGTCGGGTATTTGCGCCGCAACGGCATCAATACCCTGAATGAAGTGGACCGGCGAATGATCATGTCATTTATGGAGGATTTACATAACCAACACCGTGCCCCAGCCACCATTTCCAGGAATCTTGCAGCCATACGCTCCTTTTACAGCTTTTTAACGCAGGAGAGCTTGGTCAAGGCCAATCCTACTACCGAGTTGGATGCCCCAAAAATTCCAAAACGCCTGCCCAATGTCATGACAGTTTCTCAGGTGGCTATATTGATGGAACAGCCCAATGGCAATAATGCTGCCGGCTTGCGGGATAAGGCCATGCTGGAACTTCTCTATGCCACGGGAATCAGGGTATCCGAGCTGGTAGATTTAAATCTTGTTGATGTCAACCTGGAGATGGGTTTTTTGCGTTGCCTTGGCAAGGGCTCCAAGGAGCGAATTGTGCCTATGGGCAAGTCGGCGATTGAGGCTATCGACGCATACCTGCAAAAAGGCAGAGGCAAGCTCATTCGCAACAGCGAGGATCAGGCGGTATTTGTTAACATTCACGGCGGCCGCCTAACCCGGCAGGGATTTTGGAAGATCCTGAAAAAGTATGTGCGCCAGGCCGGGTTCCAGGGGGATATCACGCCCCATACCTTGCGCCATTCCTTTGCCACTCACTTGCTGGAAAACGGTGCAGACCTCCGTGCTGTTCAGGAGATGCTGGGCCATTCAGATATTTCCACAACACAGATTTATACCCAGGTCACCGCCATTCATCTGCGGGATGTGTACCAGCAGTCTCATCCCCGGGCGAAACACTAATCTGGCTGTAAGGGGGGTTTGCTATTGCGTATTTTATTGGTGGTTTTGGACAGCGTGGGCATTGGCGCCCTGCCTGATGCCGGAAAATATGGCGATGAGGGCAGCAACACCTTGGGCAATGTGGCCCGGGCAGTAGGCGGCCTTGAGCTGCCGGTGCTGGAAGGTCTGGGTTTGGCCAATATTGTCGAGGTCAGCGGCCTTTCCCCGGCTGAAGACCCTAAAGCCTGTTATGGGCGCATGGCCGAGGCAGCTGACGGCAAAGACACCATCACCGGCCATTGGGAATTGGCCGGTGTCATTGTTTCTGAACCTTTTCGCACTTACCCCGGGGGCTTTCCCGACGAATTGATCCAGGAGTTCAGCCGCCGAATCGGGCGGGAGATTCTTGGCAATATCGCTGCTTCCGGGACGGAGATTATTGAAGCCTTGGGCAGAGAACATATGGAGACTGGCAGGCCTATTGTCTACACTTCTGCCGACAGCGTATTTCAAATAGCTGCCCATGAGGAAATCATATCCCTGGAAGAGCAATACCGCATCTGCGGGATTGCCCGGGAGTTGCTTCATGGGGACTATAAGGTGGCCAGGGTTATTGCCCGCCCCTTTATTGGACAACCGGGCGCTTTTACCCGCACTCCCAATCGCAAAGATTATGCCCTTGCACCTGAAATTCCTACAGTGCTGGATGCCCTCCAAGAGCAGGGCAAGATGGTAATCAGTGTCGGCAAGATTATGGATATCTTTTCCGGCTGGGGCATTACAGAAGGCCATAAAACCAGAGATAATGGCCATGGCATTGACACCATCCTAAAGGTAATGGCTGAAAATCGGGGTGACTTGATCTTTGCCAACTTAGTTGATTTTGATATGCTCTTCGGCCATCGCAACAATGCCGAAGGCTATGCCCGGGCCTTGGAAGAAGTGGATGCCGGCCTTGGCCGCATCATCCGGGTCATGGGCGAGAGAGATGTATTGATTGTCACCGCTGACCACGGCTGCGACCCTACCTTTCCCGGCACCGACCATACCCGTGAATATGTGCCCCTGCTGGTCTTTGGCAGCGGCCTCAAGGCTGGTGTCAACCTGGGCACCCGCAGGACCTTTGCTGATGTAGCAGCCACTGTGGCGGATTGGCTGGACATTGATTATACTTGTCCCGGCACAAGTTTTGCCCACGAGGTGAGATAATGGAAAGCACATACAATTTGCTGGCTGAGGCGGTAGGTTTTCTGCGGCAGCGGGGATTCGGCCGGGCCAAGGTTGCACTGATACTGGGCTCGGGACTGGGCGGTTTGGCCGACAGCTTTGAGGAGTCAGTTGGCGTAGACTTTGCAGAAATTCCCGGTTTCCCCCCATCTACTGTGGTCGGCCATGCCGGCCGCTTGGTCTGGGGAAAATTAAAGGGAATTGAACTGGTGGCCATGCAGGGACGCTTGCATTTTTATGAGGGCTACAGCCAGCGCCAGATTGCTTTTGCCGTGTGGACATTGCGCTTACTGGGAGCAGAAATCCTGGTGGTGACCAATGCCGCCGGCGGCATCAACCCCGCTTTTAGTGTCGGCGACCTGATGTTAATTACCGATCATATCAATATGAGCGGAGACAATCCCCTGATTGGCCCCAACCCCCAGCGCTTTGGCCCCCGCTTCCCAGACATGTCCAGGGCCTATGCTATGGAATGCCGGGAATTGGCGAAGAAGGCTGCAGAGATGTTAAAACTCGACCTGCAGCAAGGGGTGTACATCTCAGTTACGGGTCCCTGTTTTGAGACACCGGCAGAAATCCGGAGCTTTCGGCGTTTGGGCGCCGACGCCGTGGGCATGTCCACAGTGCCTGAGGTCATTGCCGCTGTTCACGCCGGCATGAAGGTCCTGGGGATCTCCTGCATCACCAATATGGCCGCAGGTTTAGGTGCAGAGAAGCTTAATCATCAAGAAGTAATCGATGTAACCACCCGGGTCCAGAGCCAGTTCCGGGCTTTGGTTGCAAAAATAGTTGAGTTGACAGGAAGGGAGACAGAGAAATGAAGCTGACCGAGAAAATCCGTGAGGCCGTTGCTTTTATCCGGAAGACCACTGATTTTGAACCGGAAATAGGATTAATCCTTGGTTCCGGCCTGGGAATGCTGGCCGAGGATATTGAGGATGCCACCATTATTGAATATGCCACTATTCCTCATTTCCCCGTATCCACTGCCCCCGGTCATGCCGGCCGCCTGGTGCTGGGAATGCTGGAAGGGAAAAAGGTGGCGGCTATGCAGGGGCGCTTTCATTATTACGAGGGTTATACCATGCAGCAGGTGACCTTTCCTCTCTATGTTTTTAAGGCCCTGGGCTGCAAGGCCTTGTTGGTGACTAATGCCTGCGGCGGGCTAAACCCTGAATTTAAGCCTGGAGATTTGATGCTCATTACCGACCATATCAACATTCTCCCCAATCCCCTCATTGGTCCCAATTACGAAGAATTGGGCCCCCGCTTTCCTGACATGTCTCAGGCCTATAATCCGGAGTACCGGAAATTGGCGCAAAGAGTCGGCCGGGAGCTGGGCATTGACTTGCAGCAGGGAGTGTACATGGCCATCACCGGTCCTACATACAGCACTCCTGCCGAGCTGGGGATGCTGATTGCGCTTGGTTCGGACACTGTGGGTATGTCCACAATTCCGGAAGTAATTGTCGCCAACTATCTTGGCCTCAAGGCGTTAGGAATCGCTTGCATTACCGACATGGCCCTGCCGGATTCCCTGGAACCTTTAACTGAACAGCAGGTCATTGATGTGGCCAACCAGACCAGGCCCAAGCTGCTTAAACTGGTCCGGGGCTGGCTAAGGCAGGTTGAAATCTAAATGCGCCCCTATGATATTATCCTCAAAACTCGAGACGGCCTTGACCTGACCAGGGAGGAAATCAACTATCTCATCGCCGGTTACGTCAAAGGTGAAATTGAAGAATACCAGATGGCTGCCTGGGCCATGGCCGTCTATTTTCAGGGCATGCAAGCCAGGGAAGTGGCCTGGCTTACGGAAGCCATGGTCAACAGCGGCAGCCGGGTGGACCTCTCGGGGATAGAAGGTATAAAAGTAGATAAACACAGCACTGGCGGCGTCGGCGATACCACTACCATGGTGCTGGCCCCCCTGGTGGCGGCAGCGGGAGTGCCGGTGGCTAAGATGTCAGGCCGGGGCCTGGGCCATACCGGCGGCACCTTGGACAAACTGGAATCTTTTCCTGGCTTCCGGGTAGGCTTGAGCATGGAGGAGTTTATTGCCAATGTCAATAAGGCCAAAGTTTCAGTGATTGGCCAGACTGCAGAAATTGTGCCCGCCGACGGCAAGCTCTACGGCCTCAGGGATGTCACTGCCACCGTGGACAGCATCCCCTTAATCGCCAGCTCGATAATGAGCAAGAAGATCGCCTCCGGGGCAGATGCCTTGGTTCTCGATGTCAAGGTGGGCAACGGCGCCTTTATGGGCAAACTGGAAGACGCCAAGGAACTGGCCAAGACTATGGTAGACATCGGCGAGAACTTAGGGCTGCATACCGTGGCAGTGCTATCTGCCATGGACCGTCCCTTGGGCCGGGCTGTGGGCAATGCCCTGGAGGTCAAAGAGGCTATTGCCGTGCTAAGGGGCGAGGGACCCGCGGATCTCCGGGAATTGTGCCTGGAGCTGGGGAGCCGCATGCTGGCCCTGGGGGGCGCCGAAAGGGATTTTGCTTCCGGACGCAAGAGGCTTGAGCAATTGCTGGTCTCAGGCAAGGCCCTGGATAAATTCCGGGAGCTCGTTCACAACCAGGGCGGCGATGCCAGACTGGTGGACCGGCCAGAGCTGTTGCCAACAGCAAAAATACAGCAGGAGGTCGAGTCTCAAAAGTCGGGCTGGATTACTGAAATCGATACCGCAGGCATCGGCAAAGCAGCGCAAATCCTAGGCGCCGGTCGTAGCAAGAAAGGCGAGAGCATTGACCTGGCCGTGGGCCTGGAGGTGCTGGCCAAACCCGGCGAATGGATAGAGGCGGGTCAACCCCTGGCCGTCATCCATGCCAACTCAGCTGCCAAGGCGGAAGCTGCCCGGGCGGCGGTGGTCAGCTGTTATGCTTTTGGTGAAACAAAAAAAGAGCCCTTGCCGCTGATATGTGATTAAGTTGGCCAGTAAGAATAAGAGGTTGCTCAAAACAGCCAAGTGATATTTCCCCCTAAAGTTGACAGATGTTAGAAAACTGAAGGGGGAGTATTTATGTTCAGGTGCAGATTCACTTTAGAGTGAGAATCCATTAAAAACCTACAACGACTTGACAAATCTTTTCATATCCATCATTTGACACAAGGGAAATAGCAAGTTATAATTTATTTATTCAAGTATTCAAAAAAAACTAAAAGGGTGTAGTTAAGAATGAAAAAGTATATTATTATTTTTACCATTCTCCTTCTACCGGTCATTAGTATTGGTTTAGCAGGTTGTTTTTGGAATAAGGAGCCAAACGGCAACAAAGAACCGGAATATGTTATCTTAGAGGGCAAAAATCTGGAGGAACTTGGTCTAGAGTTAGATATCGAGAAGTTAAAATGTTTTATAGATGAGTATGAGCTTTCAACCGGCTATTATGTTAATCATTATCAGGAAGGCGCTGTTTATGCCGGGATGAGCGGTTTGATGATGGAATGGTGCGAGGGTAACGAGAGCGAGCTTCTTTTGTTGGTCCAAGGCTTTGTAAAAGCCGAGGATACTGGGCTTGAACAGCGCATTGTCATCGATTCAAAAGAATATCCTTTGGCGGAACTGGAAGAATATAAACTTTTTGAGGATAATCAGGTAGTTATCTATGATGTTACCGCCCTGGTCCCGAGAAAGAGCTTTCCGGATCAAGTTAAGGAATGGATTGATAAGGGTATACCTTGTCAGTGGATGAATGAGGTTTATGAGTACATCATGACCTATGAAGATATTGAGTTCAAAAAAGTGCAGGATAATTAATAGCTCTATCTTTGTCACATCTAAGGATCCCGGAGGGGGTCCTTTTTTTGTGCAAAATTACCCATATTTGCATGAATACCCGCTGCAGCGGGAAACACTAAAGCAAGTAACTACCAGGAGGGATAATGTTGCGAAAACTGACCTGTCTTGTCTTAGTAGTCCTGCTGTTCGGCGTTATTCCTGCAGGCGCCGCAGATTCCACCTATCAGCCGGAAGACATTGATACCACTTCAGAGGTGGAAATTGGGCAGATTCCGCCCTATGAGGGAGAGCTGTCTGCCAAGAGCGCTGTGCTCATGGATTCGATTACCGGCAAAATCTTGTTCGAAAAGGACCCCCATACCCAGCGGCCTCCCGCAAGCATCGCCAAGATCATGACCATGCTCTTGGTCATGGAGGCTTTGGAGCGGGGGGAACTGGCCCTGGATGATGTTATGATTGCCAGCACCCGGGCCAAGGAAACCGGGGGCACTCAGATTTTTCTGGATGTAGGGGACGAGATTACCGTGGAGCAGGCCATGATTGGCATGGCTGTGGAGTCGGCTAATGATGCAGCCATAGTTGTGGCGGAGCATCTTGGCGGTTCGGTGGAAGGCTTTGTGGAGATGATGAACCGCCGGGCCCAGGAATTGGGCATGGAAAATACCCGTTTTGCCAATCCCACCGGCCTTCCGGAGGATGCGGAGGGGAACATGACCACAGCCTATGATGTAGCTTTGATGGCCCGAGAATTGCTGACCCATCCTCAGATTACCACCTGGACTACCATCCCCTGGGATACCCAGTTTATGGGCAAAGTTTATATCGCCAACAAAAACCTCAAGTTTATCCGCAACTATCCAGGGGGGGACGGACTCAAAACCGGCTGGACTGAGGAGGCGGGCTACTGCCTTGCCGCCACTGCCGTCAGAGACGACACCAGGATGATTTCAGTGGTCATGAACACCCCTACCTATGAGCTGAGGACCAGGGATGCGGTAAATCTGCTGAATTACGGCTTCGCCCATTGGCGCAGCCAGCGGCTCTACAGCCATGATGAAGTCCTGACTACAGTCCTGGTGGATAAGGGCAGAAGGCGCAGGGTTGAGCTGGTTCCCTCCCGGGATGTGGCAGTGCTCCTTGAGAAAAGCGACAGCCGGGAAGTGAGCACAGTCATCAACCTGCCCAAGCTGGTGAAGGCGCCTTTGGCCAAGGGAGACCCAGTGGGCAGCCTGGATGTAATGCTGGGGGATGAAGTGCTGGAAACCATCGACTTGGTTGCGGCAGAGGCGGTGTCCCGAGCTAACTGGATACAACTGCTGGGCCGGGTGGTAATTAATCTCATCTCGTCAATTAAATAGTCTGCTGTCCAGGCAGGAATTGCCAAGATTCTGGCGAACTTTTATCAGTGGGAGGGGATGCCAGGTGAAGGTAGCCAAACACTATCACGGCAATATTCTGATTGTGGCCGCAGCCGGTGAATTGGACCACCATACCGCCGCTGCGCTCAAAGGCTGTATCCAAGAAGAACTGGGCAAAGGCATGGTCCGGCATATTATCTTGGATCTTTCCGGTTTGAGCTTTATGGACAGCTCAGGCCTGGGTGTGTTGCTGGGACGTTATAAGGAACAATTTTTCCACAAGGGGCTGCAGGCCAAAGGCAAGCATATTC
>ENA-UOOE01000763-UOOE01000763.1-fermentation-metagenome-genome-assembly--contig:-NODE-763-length-29711-cov-31.000978_pt1 | contig 29711 bp, 26 predicted proteins | sample MGYA00245776_ERZ724021 | MGnify/ENA primary metagenome ERZ724021 (study PRJEB28704, sample SAMN03018321) | fermentation metagenome | biome: anthropogenic terrestrial biome; feature: soil; material... | reverse complement strand
TCGTACTGCAGAAAATAGCAGGCAACTTCTTTCAAAGTCTGACTGTGTTTACATATGACAGGTATCGGCGTCATGATATCTTGTACTTGCATTAATACCTCTCCTAGCAGTTATAATAATAATTGCTCTACCGGCAATAAGTAAAAAACAATTGTTTTTATAAGCCATAAAATATTATTTTTAACAAATTTCCAAAATATATTATCCTTTCAGCAAATAATATATATTCTGTCCCACTTTTTTGGGGTTACATCCCCAGATAAGCCTTTTTGATATGAGGGTTATTCAAAAGCTGGTCAGAAGAACCTTCCATGGAAATAAATCCATTTTCCAGAACATAACCCCGTTTGCTCAAGCCCAATGCTTTTTTTACATTTTGTTCAACTATAAGCACGGTAATCTTTTGTTCAACTATTTTGGCAATAACCTCGAATACTGTGCTTACCAATAACGGAGACAATCCCATGGAAGGTTCGTCCAGCATCAGCAAGCGCGGTTCAGCCATTAAAGCCCTGCCGATAGCCAACATTTGCTGCTCTCCTCCGCTCATCGTACGTCCTATCTGGTTTTGGCGTTCAGCCAGGCGGGGCAACAGGTCAAAGACATATTCCAGATTTTGTTTCGCCTTAGCCTTGGCCCGGGGTAAAGAAGCACCGATCATCAGGTTCTCATATACGGTCATGAGCGGAAAGATCCTTCTGCCTTCAGGAACCTGAACGATTCCCAATTCCGTTATTTTATGAGGAGGAAGGTTATCAATTCTCTGATCTTCCACCCATATTTCACCCTTTTTAGGGCTTAAAATTCCGGAAATGGTATTGAGCAGGGTGGTTTTTCCGGAACCATTAGCCCCGACAATACTTACTATTTCTCCTTCATCCACGTTTAAAGAGATATTTTTCAAAACGGTTATATCACCATAGCCGGAGTCTAACTCTTTTATCCTAAGCATAATCATCCCCCAAATACGCTTTAATTACCTCTTCATTACCGGTTACCTGTTCAGGGGTTCCCTCGGCAAGTTTCTGACCATAGTTTAAAACTACGATACGCTCGCAAATGGCCATGGTTGCCTGCAGAACATGCTCTATCATCAAAATTGTAACTCCATCCTTGATCATGGACTTAATCAATAAAACCGCATCCTGGATCTCAGTGGGATTCAATCCGGCCAGCACTTCATCCAAAAGCATCAATTTCGGACGGGTGGCTAAAGCTTTGGCCATCTCAAGTCTTTTGCGTTCGGGAATGGTTAAACTGGCAGCCAATTTATCTCTTTTAGACTGCAAACCCATTTTCTCCATTACTTCTGAGGCAATCTGCCTGGCTTCCTGGGTCTTGGCGGTATTAACAAAGGCGCCCGCCATAATATTTTGTAAGACCGTCATTTTGCCGAAAGGTTTTACTACCTGAAAGGTACGGCCGATACCTTTCTTGCATATCTCGTTAGGAGGCAATCCGGTAATATCTTCATTGTCAAAAATAACCTTTCCCTCCGACGGCTTATAAACCCCGACCACGAGATTGAAAGCTGTAGTCTTTCCCGCCCCGTTAGGCCCGATTAAACCCACTGCTTCGCCGGTATTCACCTTCATATTAAGCTTATTGACCGCACAAAGTCCGCCAAATCGAACTGTCAAGTCTTGAAGCTCTAAAAGAGTATTTTGCACTGCTACCACCTCCTTCTAATGTTGTTCCCTTGATAATCGCTCTTTCAGTTTATCGAACAATGCAATAATTCCCGAAGGCTGTTTAATAATTATTATGAGGACAATCAGTCCGTAAACAAACAAATGCAGTCCCATAAGCTGTCCGCCCAAATAGAAACGAATGAATTCACTGACCAATGACAGCAAGATTCCGCCTATAACCGGACCGAATACCGTACCGGCGCCCCCGACTATAGTCATGAACACCATCTGGGTAGACATGGATACCGCCCCGGCCACAGCATTAGGTTCCAGATACCGGATCAGCATGGCGTAAAATACACCGCCCAGGGCGGTCATAAACGCGCTGATGGCGCCGGCAATCAGTTTATTATTGCGCACATTGATGCCTATGGCGGCAGCTGCGTCTTCATCTTCCCTTAATGCTACCAGGTAATACCCCAGCCGTGAATCCTTAATCTTCTTGGCCGCGATTATGCCCAGTACCAGCAATATCAATATGATATAGTAATAAGGAACTTTGGAACTGAATTGGAAAGCGGCCCAAGAGTTTCCTACGGTCTTTAAGATCAGCCCTTCGGCTCCGCCGACATGAAATTTACCCACATCGCCGATACTGTTGATAAGAACTATAACCCCTTCCGAGATCGCCACGGTGGCCAGAGCATAATAGGCGCCCCTTAAGCCGAAGGTTGGAAATCCTATTACCAGGCTGATCAGTACTGCTACTGCTCCGGCTATGAACATGCCCAACCAGGGTGATAATCCCAAGGTATTAAATAGCATAACGGTTACGTAGGCTCCTACTGCCGTATAAATACCATGTCCCAGGGAAAGCTGCCCGGCGAATCCGCCGATTATATTCCAGCTGGTAGCCAGATAAGCCCATAAAAGGCACATAATAATAACATGCAGAAAATAGGGCTTGGTAACAAACATAGGAATAAGCAGTAAAATAACAGCTAAACCTGCCCATAGAATGATGGTCTTTTTATTGTTTTTCTCTATCATTCTTACACCTACCAATCATAGGGTGAGCCAAATATACCAGTCGGCTTGACAAAAAGGACCAGTAAGAATACCAGATAAACCAGCATAGCTGTCAAAGTTGCAGCCATATACTGAGCCCCTATGGATTCAATCAAGCCTATTATAACGCCGCCTAAAACTGCGCCTGGTATACTGCCCAAACCGCCTAAAACTACGACAATAAAAGCTTTGGTCATAAATACCGCTCCCACCGAGGGATGAACATAATAAAAAGGAATTAATACTACTGCCGCTACGGATAACAATGCGGTTCCTATGCCAAAGGCAATGGCATAAGTTTTAGGGACGTCAATACCCATTAACGCTGCTGCATTGCGATCCTGTCCGGTAGCCCGGATATTGCATCCCACCTGGGTACGGTGAAGAAATAAATAGAAGATTCCCGCTGCCAGCAAGGCAATGATCAAGCCATAAAACCGCGCAGCGCTCACCGTAACCGGTCCCAAGGCTATAGTCGAAGTGGAGAAGCTGGTTTTAGCCATCACATAGTCGGCGCCAAAAACCATTAAGGCAGCATTTTCCAGAACAATGGCCAGAGCTGCGGTAAGCAAGAGCACGGCGACAGGTTCGCGCACGTCCTTTTGTTCATCCAAAACCGGTTTAATAAGGCATCTCTCGCAGATATACCCGACCGCAAACATGATCGGACCTACTATAATCACTAATATATAAGGATTAATACCGGTTGCTGCCCAGAGCCAGTAAGATACCATCATGGATAACATAAGCAGAGCTCCCTGGGCAAAGTTGATAATCCTCATAATCCCAAATATCAGGGTCAGCCCCAGGGCGATCAAACCGTAGATCGCACCCATGCTAAGGCCATTTGCTACTACTGACAAAAAGCCCATCTTTCAGGTAACACCCCTTTCATATTTCCTAGGGAGGATGGAGATTGACCAGAAATAATCCTGGTCAATCTCTCATATCTTTTATAAAAATTTAATTGCCGGCGCCAGGATAGGGCCAAACTATCTGCGAGCCAACCCGGGCCTCCTTTTCCGGCCATACGGTAACGCGTTCCATTTTTCCATTTACTTTTTGATACTGACAAATTACCAGCGGTGCGTTTATCATCTGCCCGGTTTCGTCAAACTTGGTTTGCGATGCATACATCTGAGCCGGACCGGACTGCAGATCGGTGGCCACAAAGGCTTCGCGCAGCTTATCAGGTTCGGTAGAGCCGGCCTTCTCCAGGGCATCTTTGATTACATACATTCCCGCATAGGCCTTAACTGCTTCCGCGTTCATAGCATAGCCGTATTTCTCCTGGAAGCGTTTGTTGATTTCCTGAGAATTGGGCCTGTTGACATCCGGTTCCCAGGTCGAGATATCAAAAAAGTTCTCTGAGGCGTCACCGGCCAGATCGTAATAAGTCGGATCGGCAAATCCGCCGCTGGTGCCTATAAATGCCAGAGGTTTAACCTGATGCTCAGCAAAAGTTTTAGTCAGCAGGGCCGCATCAGATACATAAGATACCATCATAATGATATCCGGATTTAATTTTTTAGCCTTTAATACCACTGGAGTAAGGTCGGAGGAATTGGCCGGATACGGCTCTTTCATTACAATCTCCAAACCTGCTTCAGGCAGATATTTTTCCCAGGCTCTGACTGCCCCCTGCCCCCAGGCGGTATTTTCATAAATCAGGCCGACGGTTTTTACCGGAGTATTATATTTTTGGGCCATTGAAGTTATAAATTCGGTCTGAGCCCGATTTCTCCAGCTGGTCTTTTCCGCTAAACGGAAAATATATTTAAAACCACGCTCGGTTATCTGATCTTCGGAAGGAACATCTACAAAGTAAGGTATCTGGTAACGCTCGGCAACTTCAGTGGAAGGCATGGCAACACCACTCTGGTAACAGCCGGTGATTAAAGCTACCTCTTCCTGAGTAATCAACCGTTCTGCTTCCGATACTCCAGTCGCAGGGTCGCCTTTGCTATCGGCATACACCATTTTTATTTTGGCTCCGCCCATTGATTCTATACCACCAGCCGCATTAATTTCTTCTATAGCCATATCGCGCGCTTGTTGTCCAATTTTACCCAAAGGAGCCTGTGAACCTGATAGAGGAAGTATTGTACCCATTTTTATTTCTTTAGCATCTTCGCTACCGCCGCCTTGTCCTCCGCAGCCGGCACCCAAGGTAAGCACCATAACTGCGGTTAACAGCAAGCTAACAATCTTTCCACTTTTCTTTTTCATCCCATACGCCTCCTCTTTTTAATGGATAATGCGTGGCCCAACAGAATTGACTAACACATGAGCTTGGTGCTGATGACCAGCAGCATTATCTTTTCTCCAGTACCAGCATTTCGTTTTTATTCGTATCGGCTACCACCTACCTTATTATTTGTATATTCCCAGACTGACATTACTGCAGTCGCTCCGGCTAAATAACTAGAAAGAAAAATAAGTTCTATAAGCGTCATGTCTTATTTCAGCTCTAAAATCAGGATGAGCTATATTAATTAAAGCTTCCATTCTCTCTTTCACAGTTTTGGCTTTCATAGAGGCAATCCCATATTCGGTTACAATATAATCGGTATCGTGCCTGGAAGTAGTTACGGCCGAACCCCGGGCCAGAACCGAGACGATCCTGCTTACTTTTCCTTTTTTGGCAGTGGCCGGGAAGGCGATTATTGATTTTCCTCCCGGAGAACGGGCCGCGCCTCTGATGAAATCAACCTGTCCCCCCACCCCGCTGAATTGCATGGGTCCCAGGGTATCAGCTGCCACCTGCCCTAAAACATCTACTTCCAAAGCTGAATTTATAGCCGTCATGCGATAATTCTGGGCTACCACAAAGGGATCATTGGTGTAGTCTTCCGGGTACAAAGCTATAGCGGCATTCTCATGTACCCAATTATAAAGCTCCGGCGTTCCCATAATAAAGTTGGATACCACTTTGCCGGGATGCAGCGTTTTGCTTTTCCCGTTGATAACTCCTTCTTCCACCAGGCCTCTGACTCCATCGGAAAATAATTCGGTATGCACGCCCAGATCATGTTTATTATGCAGGAAGCTCAGTATTGCATCAGGTATAGAGCCTATTCCCAGCTGTAAGGTAGCCCCATCCTCTATCAGTGAGGCGGCATTCATACCGATCTGTTCTTCCACTGGTCCAATCGTTGGGGGCTGAAGTACAATAAGGGGCTCTTCGGCAGGTACAAAATAATCAATTTCACTAACATGTAAAAGAGTATCTCCATAAGTACGGGGCATCTCCGGATTTACCTGGGCGATGACTATCTTTGCGGCTCTGGCTGCCTGAATGGTATAATCTATGGATATACCCAGAGAGCAATAGCCATGATTGTCCGGCGGGGTCACCGTAACCATAGCAACGTCAAGCGGCACCTTGCCGGAAAGAAATAAATCGGGAATTTCCGATATAAAACAGGGGGTAAAATCAGCCCGCCCTTCGGCTATGGCTTTTCTGGTCGGGGCACTTCCAAACAAAGAATTCAGTCTAAAATGCCCTTGCATTTCGGGTTCAACATAAGAGGAGTCTCCCATGGCAACTCTTTGAATTATTTCAACATCCTCCAGCTCATGCGCCCTTGCTACCAGCGCCCGGGTTAATACCTGAGGTTCCCCGCAGGCATGTCCCAATATTACCCGTTGTCCAGATTTAACGCATTTTACTGCTTCTGAAGGTGTACAAATACGTTCACTGTAATAATTTTGCCAATCAAGCACTGTTCCCTACTCCTTTCCATAGTTTATCAAACCACTACTCTATATTTGCAAGTTGCATGCCAATTCCTATAAATAATCAACCAGGCAAACATTAATGGTTTATAATAGAATTTGTTTATTGGAATCAGTTTTCGGTTTGAACCTTTTTAGAATCACAGAAAATTTTTAGGTCTCCTAAAATCTCTGTAAATCCGCATTTCTTATCATGAGATTCATTTTAGGTTCGCTATATGGCAATTGATTCGCATACGGTTCATGGACTTGCCGGTTTCAATTGCATTCATTTCTTATTGAAAACTACCAACTTCAGGGCTTCCCCGCTTAAATAGGTGGTAATTCTCTTCCTTTTTCATCCCTAATTCTTCGCTTGAATCATTGGGCAAGGTAAAACCTAGCAACGGAAATACCTTACATGGTATAAAAATTGCAATATAAATTTAACATCTGCTTAAACATTCCGGCTGCGCAGTAATTTGATTTACCAATAAGGATTAACGTAGAAAGGCGGGGTAGGAAAATGCCATTAAAAACGGCACAGGGGTATATTGATAGTTTGCGGGAGAAAAAATTAAATATTTATATGTTTGGGGAGAAAGTTCAAAACTTCGTTGCTCACCCCATAATCAGGCCGTCTATAAACGCTGTGGCCATGACCTATAAACTGGCCGAAGAACCCGAGTATGAGGATTTAATGACAGCAACCTCAAATTTTACCGGAGAGAAGATTAACCGTTTTACTCATCTGCATCAAAATACCGACGATCTGATCAAAAAGGTTAAAATGCAGCGTCTGCTGGGGCAAAAAACCGGATGCTGTTTTCAGCGCTGTGTAGGAATGGACGCTTTTAATGCTGTTTTCAGCACTACATTTGAGATTGATGCCAAATACGGTACTGAATATCATGAACGTTTCAAAAACTTTTTAATATATGTACAGCAAAATGATCTGGTTGTCGACGGATGCATGACTGACGCCCGGGGCGACAGATCCAAGTCGCCGGGACAGCAGCCTGATCCTGATGCTTATCTGCATGTTGTGGAAAAACGTGAAGACGGCATAGTAATACGGGGCTGTAAAATGCACCAGACCGGTATGATCAACTCCCACGAAATTTTGATCATGCCTAATAATTCATTGAAAGACGATGAACGGGAATGGGCGGTTTGCTGTGCTGTTCCTATTGATGCTCCCGGTATGATTTATGTGTACGGCAGGCAGTCCTGTGATACCCGTAAACTGGATGAAAATAAAATTGATGTGGGCAACATTCATTTTGGCGGTCAGGAGATTATGACCATATTTGATAACGTATTTGTACCTTGGGATAGGGTATTCATGAATGGCGAAACTGATTTTTCCACCATGCTGGTAGAACGCTTTGCCGGTTATCACCGTCAGAGTTACGGCGGCTGTAAAGTCGGCACCGGCGATACGTTAATCGGGGCTGCTAAGGCAATTACTGACTACAATGGGGCCTCCAAAGCTTCTCATGTTAAGGATAAACTGGTGGAAATGTGCCACCTTAATGAGACCCTTTATGCCTGCAGTATAGCCTGTTCAGCGGAAGGCAGCAAAACCCCCTCCGGCAATTATATGATTGACTTGTTGCTGGCCAATATCAGCAAGCAAAATGTAACCCGTTTTCCTTATGAAATAGCCCGCATCGCCCAGGACTTGGCAGGAGGTCTGCTGGTAACCATGCCTTCAGCCCAGGATTTCGATAACCCTGAGATCGGTCCTTTGGTAAGGAAATATACTCAGGTGGCTGGCGATAACAGCAGCGAAAAACGTCAGCGCATGTTAAGGCTTATTGAAAATATTACCATGGGATGCGGCGCCGTCGCTTATTTGACTGAATCAATGCATGGTGCAGGTTCGCCTCAAGCCCAAAGAATAATGATTGCCCGTTTGGTTGATCTGAATTATCGCAAGGAGTTGGCGGAAAGGCTATGCGGGGTTCAGGCAAACACTGATATTGATTGGAAATAGTTGTTCAATATGAAACCTATACTGCTCAAATATTGCGGCGGATGCAATCCGGTTATAAACCGGGCAAAAGTTGTTAATGAAATCAAGGCCGGTTTACCTGCAGAGGTGATGTTAACCGGCAAAGAAACTTCCGAAAAACCGGAATTGGGGATTATGATGTGCGGATGTAGTTCGGCCTGTCTGGATAGGGATGAGATACGGCAACTGGCTGACAAGTGGATAATTGTAAGCGGAAGCAAAGTTGATTTATTTCCTGTCGCTATTGAGGAATTGCCCGCTCATATTATTCAAAAAATAGCGGCTCAGATGTAACTCTAACCCATATGTACTCCCGAATAAGTGGGAGAGGATGATCATCCCCCCCATCCTCTCCCACAATTGTATCCGCACCTTTTAACCGACTTGAAGCAAGACAAATATTTGCTGCCCTGTAACATATCTGAGCAGGTATTCATATTCTGGACTATGGGTAAAATAATAGTGGGTGGATAGCCTGCCGGCATTGCTGGTGGCTTTCATATAAAGATGGGAAGAGCGCTGCTCTTCCCAGTTTTTTTAGATTGAACATCCGGGTCTGTCAGGTGACGATATAATCTGCCGGAACGCCGCAGTGCCGGCAGCAGCCGTCCTTTAAGCCCTCCGTATGAACATCATAAACGGTACGGGAAATCAGTATACTGCCGCAATGCCGACACAGGGTAAGATTTTGTTCCCCCGGGGTGTTGCCCAGATAAACGAAATGAAGATGCTCCCGGGCCAGTTCCTGCGCTGTCTGCAGGGTAGGCAGAGGAGTAGGGGGCCGGTGAAATTTATAAGCCGGATGATAGCGGGACAGGTGCAGGGGTATATCAGGGTCAATTGCCGCCAGCCAACGGGCCAGGCTGCTTATCTCGGCAGAATCATCGTTTTCTCCCGGTATAAGCAGATTGGTTATCTCCACATGGATTGAGGCCGCTGCTCTTTCCACTGTTTTCAATACTGCCGCCAGCCTTCCCCGGCAGTGGCGGCGGTAAAACTCATCATTAAATGCCTTTAAATCTATATTCATTGCGTCCACCAGGGGCAATAATTCTTTCAGGGGCCGGGCTTCAATATAGCCGTTGCTTACCAGCACCACCTTAAACCCGTATTCTTTCAGTTTAGGAGCCGCTGCCCTGATATATTCATACCAGACGGAAGGCTCATTATAGGTAAATGCTGCTCCCACTGAACCTTCCGGCTCTGTCTGTCGGACTATATTCAGCAGGGAAGCGGTATCAAGATAACTGGTGGGGGGAAATTCATGGGCCAGGGAGTAATTCTGGCAAAAGGCACAGGCCAGATTACAACCGAAGGTACCGACAGAGAGTATCAGTTTGCCGGGATGAAAATGGAACAGAGGCTTTTTTTCAATCGGATCCAAAGCCAGAGAAGCAATTTCTCCATAGTTTAAGCTTACCAGCTTTCCCTCCCGGTTTATCCTTACCCGGCACAGACCTTCCTGCCCTTCGGGCAAGAGACAGTGATGAGGACACAAAAGGCATTGGACCCTGCGGCTCTCCTTTTTATCATAAAATTGAGCTTCAATTTCCGGCATATTATCACCTTGGTCAATTTTTAATTATATGAAAATAGACGCAGATTAACGCAGAACTACACAGATTCATTAGACGCGGAAACCGCGGAATATTTCAAGGAAGAACGCAGGGGTTACTAAAGTTTTCCTCCGCGTTGTTCCTTCTGATTTCCCTGAATTCCGCGTCAAAAAAATAGCAGAACTGTTGGAGTATTTTCATTGCTGGTTGCGGACTCAGGCCATGGGCGGTTAATACAGTAATGTAGAAATGCGCTGCATTTTTACAATAGTTCAAAATTGCTCTATTTATACCGGGTTACCTTAAAGCGTTCGATTTGATAATCCTCGGAAGGGTTAATACCAGCTTTGTTAAGAGCAATATAGATCTGTTCTTCCACGGTATCCACACCCTCCAGATCAGGCAGCAGCAAGCCCCGGCGCCTGCCTTGGCTGACGATCACCCCGTATTTTTCCGGATCCAGGTCCCCCCTGCTGCAGGGTTCAGCCTCACCCAATACATCCACCGAGTAAATGATATCATCCAGTTCCGCAGCCTCTACCGGCGGAAAACGCGGGTCACTGCCACCGGCACTGACAGCGTTGCGGGCTATTTCCTGAGCCAGGTCACCATAAACAGATTCAGTGGTACCGATACAGCCCCGAAGTTGTCCATTTTTCTTCAGGGAAACGAAAACACCAGCCTGCTGCTGACACAGTTTCTCCATTTTCTTGGGTAAGGAAGGAATCTCTCCATATCTGGTATAGTTCTCCAAGGTCATACGCGCCCATTGTACAGGAATGCTTTCATTATCCCGGCTTTGGCTTATTTCTTCCTTTTTTTTCTTCTGCAGCTCTTCCAACAGGCTTTTTCTCTCCCCTTGGGGCAGGAAACCGGCAACTAAATAGCCTACCCCAAAAGGCCCCTCATAACTGAAGATCTTCGGGGTAAATCCCCGGCCATCTAAAGCTCCCAACATGATAACCAGAGAGCGGTAACCGCATTCACCGGCATTACTGCACATTTCTTCGGAAATATTGAGAAAGGCGGCGACATCCGCCTGCTCCAAGCAGGTTTTCACTTTTGCATCAAAACGTTTACCGTCCGGGTGATAATCATAAGGTCCCTCATCCCTGAGCCGGTGCGACATATCTCCGGAAGCGACGATAGCCACTCTGCGCCCTAATGCGTCAGCCGCATCGCGGATAATGGTTCCAAAGCGGTAGAGCTCCAGACGAGATAAGAAGGCCATACTGACAGGAACTATATTAACATCACTCATGCCTGCCTCTTTCAGATAGTACCAAGGCACCAATATGCCATGATCAAGCCGGGGGTTGAGTTGATTATGCCGAGCCGTATCCCGATCCAGCAGTACCATACTGATAGCGGCTGAACTGGCCCGCATGGCTATTTCTTTCAGCAATTCCCTGTCGTTCTTGCAGACTGCTCCCTGGTTATGATTGCTGTAATTACTGAAATCCCCCTGGAGGCGGGAATCAGCCAGAGCCGAAATGGCATCGGCAAACACATTGCCATGGGGAGTTATGAAGACAACCGTCTCGGGACAGCTATTTGCCAGTTCCCGAGCCATCTGCCGCATACCGGCAACACTTTCGGCTACATCCTTAATGCGATCCCCGCCGATCTCGGGAATCAGCAACGGTGGATGGGGAGACAGGGCGGCATAAGTAATCATTTATTATCATCTCCTAATTTAAGGGTTCGGTTCCTGGTTATGACCAGACTGTTCCATCTGCGACCGGGCAATTCCGGTAAAAACAGCATAAGCCAGTTTGGACTGGTAGCTGCTGTCGACCAGTAAAGCAGCTTCCCCGGGATTGGAAATAAAACCGGTTTCAATCAGTATGGCCGGCATCCGGCTGTTATTAAGCACATAATAGTTGCCGGACGCCGCTTTACGTTTAGTATTCCCCAAAGCCTTGATCAATTCCTCCTGCACTGCAACCGCAACTCCTCTACTGGCATCACATTTTGGTTTGTAGAAAGTCTGAGCTCCGGTCCAGACGGTATTGGGGGCGGCATTGGCATGAATACTGATATAGAGATCGGCTTGGGCCTGATTGGCCGTGCTTACCCTTTTTTTCATATCTTCACGTTTGTGCTGGCCGATGGTTCCGGTAAATTCATCTCCGGATAAATCACTTTCATTTTCCCGCAGCATTATTACCATAGCTCCCGCTTGGCTCAGATAATGGGCCAGTTTCTTGCTGATCTGCAAAGTGATCTCACTTTCTTTATATTTTCCCCGCACAGCACCTTCATCCAATCCTCCATGGCCAGGATCAATGACAATTATTTTATTGGCTACTCCGTAGGACAGTACCGTTTGTTCCAGCGGCGGATGGGGCGGTACCAACAAAAACAAGAGAACCAGGGCTAATACCCCGGTAACAGCCAACCTGGCCTGTCTTCTGGAAATCAAGAATACCTTGCTTTTAAACATTCCCTAACCCCTGCCTTGTTACTTTTTAGTTCTTATATATGCAGAGGAGGTGTTAAATAGGAATCAAAAAGCCTCCCCCGAAGTCCACGATGTCATAGTAGCAATTTAAGGAAAGAAAACTGAATACGGAAAGCCAACTCATCTACCGTGAATATAAGACAAACAAGCAGCAGAGAAACATTGCTGTTTGTTTGCCTGTTTAGTTAAGCAAGTTTAAATAAATCTTCATTTTAGATAGTTATTGTTATTTTATATAACTGTGCTTCATTATATAGATAATACATTTTTATAAAACGCTATATAGGCCGCTGTACGGGGTTGATAATGCATCTATGAAGAAAGACCTGCATGACACTCAGTTCAGCCTTTCACCGCATTTGCCGCAAAAACGTGCGCCGGAAACAACACCGGAGCCGCATTTCGTGCAGATCTTTACCTGTGCGGCGGTTTGGTATATCAGCGGCAAATCCTCATTTGGCGCGGCATCGGACAGAAACAGCCAATCTATGTCCTCGCCGTCCTCGCAAAAGCCAATGGCTCCACTGGGAGACACAACGTAGAAGCTGTCCCCGTCTATGGGGTTTTCACTGTCACTCGTTTCTGCGAGGGCAAGCAGCGTCGTCTTTTCGTATCTTTCATCGGCAGTGGCAAAGTGCCAGCCGGTAGCAAGAGTTACGGCAAACTCTGCCGCCCCTAGCAGGGTGGTAAATTGTTTCATTTCAAGTCCTCCTCGTATTTAAACAACAAATTGTTGCACCGCTTACAGCGATCCTTTTGGATGGGATTCATCATGGAGCAGATATTACAGTAGATGATGCGGTCTTTGGACTTATCGTATTTCTCGTATGTACCGAACATCGGATGAAACCGTACCCTGTCACCAACGGAGAGATAGTCGTACATATGCCGTCCGCTGTCCCTTTCCACGATGGTCTTTTTCTTGCCTGCGTCGTTGTTGATGACTGTGGTGTATTCCGTATAGGTTCGGTAATTGTCTTCCTCGCCGCCCCTATGCTCGCTTTTCTCTTTGCTGTATTTATTGACGACCACGCCCTCCCATATGGGCTGTTTGGTCTTTCGCAGCGCCAGCAAATTAACGACCAGCATGATAAGAGCAATGCCAACGCCGATAATAAGAGCTTCTCCAAAGGGGAAATCGTCCATCAGCAGACCGGCGACGGGAAAGCCGATGAGCGGCACGACAACCAATATCCACATACAGCCGATGGATGATCTTTTGTTTTTCTGCGCGGCGGCCAGTATCTCCGGCGAATGACACCTGTCGGAGAAACCGACCAGCCCCGCGCCTCCCGGTGGGAGCGCGGAAGGCGCCGCTTGGGTCGGTGTGACCGCTTCCGGCGCTGCCCGGCCCACAGCTTTACCGCAGCCGATGCAAAATTCAGCGCCGTCCGGCAGCTCCGTGCCGCAGGCAGTGCAGACGTTAGGGGCGCTGGCCTGCGTTTTCGCGCCGCAGCCTGAACAGAAGGCCGCGCCCTCCGGCAGCTTGTTTCCGCAGTTATGGCAAAACATATTTGTATCACTCCTTGTTTCGATTATTTTAGGCGTGGCGGGTTTCTTCGCCGCTGTTTTCTTCTTTTTCCTGCCTCTGGCTGTGCGGATGACAAGCAGCAGCAAAAGCATATAACCGATGGGCGCGAGAATATGGTAAATAATCGCTGCCTCTCCCATCTCGTCAAATTCGCACAGCATGGCGGGCTTGTTGATGTGGGGGAAAAGGTTAAGGTAGCGGATGCGCTCGGAGCGGGTTTCACCCTCGTCCAGCTTCGGCCACGCCTCATCGCTGGCGTACATCACATGGCCCCGGTATTCCTTGCCGTTTACGATAAACCAATAGCCCTTGGAAATGGTACGGGAGCGGTTTGGCCCCGCACTCCTATCATCCAATCGGCTGTCATAGCTGTCCACCGTACCCATTACGCTATCGCCCCAAATCGCCAGCACCAGCGTACTGAGGCTTATGTACATGGCAAACAGCAGCATGGCGCAAATTAGGATGAAGATGGGCAGGGGGATGTTTTTGCTGTTTTTCTTCTTTGCCATCTCGACGCTCCTTTCATTGTTGTTTGCTATCCCGCTTTTCACGCCAGCCCACGCCGAACAGATACAGGACGGTCAGGAGGAAAAGCGGCGGCAGGGTTAAAGCAGCATAGGAGCGAAGCGGATATACCAGCAACACTCCCGCCGCCAATTGGATATAGGCCAGCGCCCGGCGCCAGCGATGCCGGTGGAGCTGCCCTGCAAAGGCCAACCCCGCGATGGCCGTCACCATTGAAAAGATGTACGCTATTCCAGCCGCGAAGCAACCCGCACCGGCATAGGTATAGTCCAGCGCCGCATTGTCAATAAGGTTCAGGCACCACAGCAGCATGGGCAAGGCGGCCAGCAGCAGCAAAGCAGAACTGATGATACAGATTGCTTTGGCCCGTTTTCGCCGCCGGGTCATGCCACAATACACCTTATCAGTTGGTCTTATAGGCTTCATAATCTGCCGATTGAGCTAAGCCCCGGTCATAATCCATTGCCACTGCTTCACCGCTCATTTTGATACTGTCGTTTTCCCGCCTAAAAACAAAGGTCGTTTCCACCGTGATATGATCGTCCCCTCTGACGTTGTACGCCGTGCCTGTGGCTGGGTCATACGACATTTCGATGGTTTCGCCCCTTTCATCGGCTGACATCAGATTAGACCCGTTCTTGGAAAAGACAACGCTGTTTTTCTGTTTATCGCCTCCGAACGAAATAGTCACCTCATAATTGCCGACGATCTCATCCAGGCTCAGCCCGGCCTGGCCTAAGACGATGGTCTGCTCGGTTCCCATAAATGGCTCTATCGAGACTGTCATAGCCACTCTGCCCTTTTCAACGTCATCGAGGGTCTTATACAGCTCCAGATCCATGGGGAAGCCCGCCTTGGAATGAGCCAGGAGGGTGAACTTGATAGTGCCGCCGCCCTTATCGTCGAGCTTGCCGGTCCAGGCTTTTTCATCAGCCCCGGCGGCGAGTGGAGCTAACCGGCCGTAACAGCCGGCCCATTGCGGCTTATCGCCATCCTCGGTTTCTTCGGAGATTATAAGGGCGTATGGGGTGTTAAGCAGCCGGGCCAGGTCCTTCAGCTCTTTTTCCCGCTGGCTCAGTCCGTCAAAATATATATCCCGGCTGATGGTCTTGAATACTACCTGCAAATAGTCGTACAGCGCCTCCTTGTGCAGGTTGGAGATGTTGGCGCGGTCGCTTGAGTTAGGCCAGGGGGCTTTAGCCATCTTAGCATTCTTGCCCTCGGTTTCGTTCCAGGTATCGTCGACGGTTCCCGCCACTTCCCAGTATTCCTGAACATAGCGGTCAATCTCGGCGTTCATCAGCTCCAGGGCCTTCTGCGGATTGGACTGGTTCTCTTTATATATCTTTTTGAAGATTTTCAGCCAGTCCTGACTGGTGCGGCTGACGGTGCCGCGCTGGTAATAGGCGTCGTACATATTTTTGGTGCTTTCATATCTGGTCTGCATGGCAAAGGTGCTGACATCGGTCAAGGCTATCTCGATTACCCCGACTCCCAGATAGGCGAGCTGGATGGAGGGGGTGGCGAAGTTGATGGCGGAGTTTAAGGTCGCCTTCATCGCGCTTACGGCAGTTTGCTTGCTGGTGAGGCCGTTGGTATAGGCGTCATAGGCAAACTGGGCGCAGGCGGTGGATATACCCAAGCCGGTCATGGATTTCTGAAAGCTCGTGCTGACCAGGTCGTCATAAGCGCCCCCCAGGCTCAGTAAGGTGTGCATATTGGATTCAGCAAAATATTCCAGGCTGCCGGTGGCGCCCAAATAAGAGCTGACTACGTTTTCCTGCCAGGAAGGGCCCTGGGCGGCGTAGATCTTGAGCAAGGCGTCCGCCTGTTCCAGGCTCATATAGGCGGCGTAAACGTTGATGTCGGAGATATAAGCGTTGCGCTTGGCCGGATTCACTACTTTAAAGGCGCTGAAGGTGGAGAGGTGGTCAGTGAAGATATGCACTGTATTAGTCTGGGTATCCACGGTGTACAAAACGTCCTCCCACTGTTTGCTCTGTTCGTTGAGGTGCTTGCCGCATACCGCCAGACGCTCATCCTCCGCACTTAGCCCTGAGTCGTCATAGTATATGGTCAGTTCAATCACCCCTCCCGGTTGGCCGGAGGAGAGCTCGACATTATAAGCGTAAATTTCAACATCGCTGTCGAAGGAGGAGGGCTTGACCTTTTCAATGGTTACTTCCTCACCGCCAGTCAGCCAGCAGCCGAAGTCTACGGTCATGCCACTGTCGGTCTTAATCGAAGTCTGCCCTTCCTGCAGGGTGAAGCTCTCGCTTTCCAGCACCGCCAGGGATTTGACCTTAGCCGGGCCGCCCTCTTTGCCGCCTACGGCCCAACCGGGCCAGCCGTAGAGAACCACTGCCGCCATCTGCACGACGAGTAAAACGGAAAGCACGATGCACAGTGTATTGCGTCCGCTGTTGCTTTTTGCCGGTTCAGAGCTTTTTCTTTTTGGCGCCGCAACAGGCGAGACATTGCTTTGGGCCTGAGTCTCGGTTTTCAGTTGCGGTGGCGGCACAGGTTTCGGCTGCGCCGCGGGAGCGGGATTTGCGGGCGCGTCAAGAACCGCCGCGCCGCATTTGGCGCAGAAGCGAGTGCCGGTATGAAGCTCCTTACCGCAATTTACACAGTATTTTCCCATCTCTGCACCTCCTTATGGCCGCACCAGCGCCACAAGCGCCGGTATCCCGTCGGGCGTATCCATCGTGCCGACAGCGTATTGTATTCCGTTTTTCTCATAAAACTGTGTCAGGCGTATCGTCCCCGCGCCGGAAGCCCACAGACCGCCGTTTTCCCATTTGCCGTTGAACACGGTGTCCTCCATGTCGGTTTCATCAAAGCTCTCACCCTCGCTGGCCCAAAAAATCTGATACCAGTCCAAGGTCAGGCTTAGATTCTCCGCCGTACCCGCAAGGGCAACATTGAGAAACTCCATGGCGCCTGCGTCGTGTTCGTTATTGGGGTCGTAAATAATCAGTGCTTTCCAGCCCCCGGTCAGCGGGCCGATATGGTCGATGGTATTAGCATCGGAGGGAACGCCATCATAAGCTACATCCTCCGTGTACCAGAGGAAGTCTTCCAAGTCAGGGCGTTCCCCAGTTGAAAAGCCCGCGCCTGTTTCTTCCGGTACAGGAATACCGCCACTTTCCGTAAGCGTGGGCGCGGTTTCGTTCTCCGATACCGGCATACCGGGCGTAGTTTGCTCCGCTCCCGGCATGGATGATGCCTTTCCATCTGTTGCCCACAGATTGGGCGGTATGGTCAGAATACCGATCACAAGCATCAGCAGATTGGCTGTGATAAGTATTGCAGGCAAGATTTTATTGCCTCTGCCCGTAGATGGTATGTTGTCTCTCATGGATATGCCTCCAGTTTTCTGTCGGGCTACTCAGCCGCGAAGCTGAACCTCAAATCCGGCGCGACGTTGACAAAGCCGGAGTAATAGTGCATGGTGACCTCGCTTTTGTCAGTCTGCCGCTGATAGACCATCCAGCCGCCGGTGGATTCGCCGGGGGCAAGCTCTATGTCCTCCATATACCGCTTGTTCCTGTCAGCCACATCCGACATCACCTGTGAATTTTCCTCCGAGGTCATATCGCTGTCGTCCCCGGTGGGTCCTTCCTCGTAGATGATGTAGATATCCTTCTTGTCCGGGGAATCTATCGGTCCGCCGGAGACATTTGTGAAGGTAAACCAGACCTTCACATATTCAAATCCGTCCTTCGGCCTTGAAAGCATACCTGTATAATCGAAAGGCTCCGCCCCGTCAATAGTGATGGAAAGCCCGTTTACCTCGGCCGCCTCGCCGATACCGTAATACCTGTTTTCATCCGCTCCCGCTTTACTGGAGGGAGTATTTACCGATTCGGCGGGCGCGGAGCTTTCTGACGGTGATTTACCGCCGTTCTTTTCACCGCAAGCGGCGAGGGTAAGCATAAGTGCCAATGATAAGAATATGATTAATGTCTTTTTCATGAAAGAAGCCTCCTTATTTATTGTTTTTTAATTTCGACTATCTGTTATTCTTTTGTGTAGGTAAAAACATCAGTGTCATTAGGCCTAAAGCTCAGTATTCCGGTCTGCGTATCAATGCTGTATTTGCCAAGGCTCATGCCGCTCAGGCTGACGCTGATACTGGTCAGATCGTCGGCTGAATAAAACAGGTCGCAAACATTGGAGCCGGTGGCTTCATAGGTTATGATAACACTGGTTGTGCTGAGTACCTCCATGGTAAACGGGCCGTCATAGGGATCTTCGTTGATCCATTTGCCGTCATACAATTCCTTCAGGCGCTCCAATTCCGCATCAACGGACTGCTTTTCGCCCGATTCGGCGGGGGCGGGGCTTTCGGACGGTGATTTACCGCCGCCGTCCCCGCCGCAGGCGGCGAGGGTAAAGACTAACGCCAACGACAACAATAAAACAATAAACCGTTTCATCACATGACCTCCTTCATTCGTCTTTTCCGTGAACAATATCGTCAACTTTCCCTGTGATATTTTTTTCAAAGCCGACTTCGCCAAGCTTTCCGGCGGTTTCTGCCATCTTATTTATCGTACCGTCGCCGCCTACCATATCACCGTAAGCGTCTCCGACAGCACCGCCGGCTGCGTTGAGGGCTCCCTTCGCTGCGCCCTCTATCAATGCGTCGGTCAAATCTCCGCCGTCATTGACAGCCTCTGCAACCTCTCCCGCAACCGTACCGCCAAAGGATGTAGCTGCTTTACCGATACCTGCATCCATCATGGTAGTTGCGGCTTCCGTGCCGCCCTTGATTGCGCCCTCAATGACAGCGCCGGTGTTCAAACCCTTTTCCATCACAGTGGAGCCGATGTTTTTGACTCCCTTGTAGATTGCTGACACTTCCTTTCCGCCGGGAACAAGCGCCTCACCGGCAGCCATGGTGTAATCGGCCATCTCCACCGTCGCTTCCAAAACATCGACGGCCGTATCTCTGCGCTGGGCGTAATCGTTCATCTTTTGGCGGTAATCCTCATCTCTTTCCATGCGGCGCTCAAGCTCATCCCTGACCTGCTTTTCGCTGGCGCCGCTCATGCCGAGATCGGTGGCGATGCGCTCTATCTTCTCCTTACGGGTCCGCTCCTGCCGCTCGCGCTGCAAGTCCTTCTCAAGCTGACGGCTCTCGTCGCTGCGCTCCTGATTGCGCCGGCGATCCTCGCTGACATTTCGCTCAAACTGCGCTTCGTCCTGACGGATGGCGCCGGCATTATCCGCACGGTGCTCCATCTGTTCGGAAAGCTCCTCGGGGGTATAGGTCGCGCCGCTGACAGGGTCGGTATAGGTGCCGTCGCCGTTTTTTACAAAGGTGCGCCTTTGCCCGTTTACAGGGTCGGTCGCCTCAATATCTCCGTCGCCGTCAAAGCGCAGCCATCGGCTCAGACCGCTGTCCGCAGGCGCGGGAGCGGGTGCGCCGCCTGTCCCCACAGGCACAGTCGGGATGAAGCCGCCCGTATTCCCAAACAGGATGGACAGCAGAATCGCCAGGATGCTGATGGATATGGTGGATAGAGGGCCGGCATGGTCGGCGTCTTTTGCGCGATTGCCGCCAAATTTATATCGAAAGCCCCAGTCTCTATCCTCCGGTTTGTAATATTCCCACTTTCCCTTGGCTACTGCGTTTTGTGTAGAGTCGGTATCTTCTATTGGATATGGGTCGGAAAACCCAACTGTCTCCATATTAAAAGTCCATTCGTCATCGTATGAATTTTCAGTTGTTGTGCTCCCCCCTTCCACATCGTAAACTGTATCGGTTCTGGTACAATGAAATTGCAGTTTGAATAGAATATGATGCTCTGATCCCTTACCGTCATAGCTTGTTGTCTCAAGAGAGCCTTCATAAGGAACCATTCTAAATTTACTGATGTTGGAATAGTTTTCCGAGACCGAAGGTGTCAGCACGGTATAGACAATCTCATCCGGCACCGTAAATTCGCCCTTAATCCATCTGCTGTTCAGAGCACCAAATTTTTTCTCTCTTTCTTTATCCATCATATACATAGCGTTTCCCTCAACACGGAATGATGTTATGTAATGATCATCACCCGAACCACGCATATTAGATACAGTTTTTGCAGGAATCTCAAAAGAGAAGCTTCCATCTTCCTGTGAATGAACAGCGATTGTTTCCGGATTCAACTCATTTGATTCAGTGAAGATGTGCTTTGTAATTGTCATAGTTTCCGGCAATGCAATAGGTTCTTCGATTATTTCTTCTGCCATGGCTGTTATGGGCAAAAGCAACGCATAACATAAAATCATCATTAGAATTGCAAATAGTTTCTTCTTGCTCATCCTTTTCATGCCGTAGCCACCTCCTTTTTGCCTTTTGAAACAATGAAGAATATCAAAGCAACAATCAGCAGCAGAAATCCCAGCCACGCACACCAGCGCAGCCCCATAGCCGACAGCGCCACGCCAAGCGCAAACCCCAGCGTCATGCCGCTGACGCAGCGCGTGACCCCTATGTAGGACGGCGTTCTGCCCCTGGAAAGACTGTTTGCCGCCGAAAAGGCAAGCCCCCATAAAAACCCGCCCTGTCTGCCCATGCTTTGCACCAGCATGACCACGGCGATAATGCCTACCATACTATTTTGCAGGGACTGAGTGCTGTTCATAAAAGCGTAAAGCAGCAAAGAAACGCCTACTCCGCCCAGCAACGGGGCAACGGCGGTTATGCTCTTAACGGCAAGCCCACCGAAAAAGTCCTTGATACCGCCGCCTATCCCCGAAAACGGCGCTTTTTTCTGCAACAGCGGCACAATAGCGGCGTTCAGAAAGGCAGCTACCACCACCTTGCCGAGAATCCCACCCGCTGCGCCGAGAACGCCGCCGAACATCCCGCCCTGGGCAAAGGTAAGGAAGCTTAAAATGCGTACCGGAAGCGGATTGATTCCGAAAGAACCCAGCAGCGCAAGCACCAGCCAGACAAGCCCCAACAGGGCGGTGGGGAGCATCTGTTGGGGATTTTTCAGCACCGTCAACGACTGGCGCATATATGCGATGATGAATTTTCCCGCACCCATCGGACTGTGCTGTGGAGCATTATCCGAAGCCCGGTCTATCGGCTGCTGCTTCTTTGTACTGTTCATTGTTTTCGGAATTTCTTGCCCGGATTTTGCGGCCTCCGGTGGTGTCTCCGTACTTATTTGTGCAGATTCATTGCTTGGAAAAACATTGGCTCCGCACTTTGCACAGAATTTCGCGCCCTCATTCAGGGCTGCGCCGCAGCTTGTGCAGAATTTACCCATAATACTATCACTCCCTTTTTTGTTACCAGCCGCTAAGATTAGCCCTTATGCCGGTTTCTTGCCACAGCTTTTCTTGTACCCCCAACACGTCCTGCCGCTTGGTCATACCGTGTAAAAACTCTATTTGCCTGGTTTTTCCCTTATCGCCAAAGGTCACATAAAATCTGCTCCGGTCAATTTTAACCGCCGTCAGCCGTATGCCCTGCAAGCCGTCACAGCCCCATTTATATATGCGACTGCCCAGCAATAAGCCGAAGGTAGACAGCACAATTTCTTCCGTTACCTGGACCGGAGACGAATCATCTTCAGTCATAACAATAGACGGCGCCAAAAGAATAATATTATCGCAGATAAGCCGGGCATCATTAAGGCGTTTATTTTGCCGGTACAGCCATAGGCAAGCCGCGGCGCTGATCAAGCCGGATAGGGCCGCCTCGTCCATCAGCCCCTTTCCCAGGAGAGCGGCGGTTAAAAGAATACTTAATGTCAAAAATACGGCCGCTCTATCTCGTCCCTGTATAATCCCCTTCACCGCCGCCTCACCCCCTGAAAATTTTTCATACAGGAAAGCTAACGCCTTTCAATAAATCTTTTTAAAATTGCCGCACATTCGGAACGACTAGCAGAAGCTGACGCCTCCAGGAAGCCGCTGTCTTTGCCCTACAAGGAGCCCTCTGCCACTGCCCACTGCACATCCTTTAAAGCCCAGCCGGAGGAAGGGTCTTGGAATAAGCAGCAGGGCCGGTATCATGCCCAGAGCCAGCAGGCAGATTAATAGTTGTCGTTTCATGAATCCTTTATAATTTCTCCACTATATATTAGGAAAAGATAAGTCTGTAAACATCCCTCCAAAGGAGGATTTTGCATAAAAAAGTCTCTCATACTTAAGTATGAGAGACGGTTAAACTAAGTATTGACGGAGTTTACCCTTTTATCCTAACCGGACCGGATTAATAAGTGATAACCGCGCTTTTGGTAGCATTATCCCAGATAATGTCGCAGCCCGGAAGGTTATCGGCCACAAAGCGGACCGGCACCATGGTGCGTCCGTTAATGGCGGTGGGGGCGGCGTCAACGCTCTTACTTTGTCCGTTGACACGAATAGTATCTTTATTCATCCACATTTCCACAGTCGAGCCTTTGGCGTTTATAGTCACTTTTTTCTCCTTATTGTCCCATTTAACATCTCCGCCCATAGCTTCGGCAATAGCCCGGATAGGCAGCAGAGTGCGGCCGTTTTGCAGTACGGGAGGCGAGTCCAGGGTTATCAGTTGGCCTTCCGCACTGATATTGGGATGATTGATTTGCAGGATAATTTTTTTCTGATCATCCTTATCAGAACTCGGAGCAGGTGCTACAGGGGTTAAGCGTTTGCTCCCCGTCCAGTCTCCTCCTGACAGATTGGAGCCGTATCCCCAGGAACCGCTGAAGGTACTGCCATCAGCCGACATGATAAATTCAATATCTCCCGCATCTTTATCCGGCACATAACTGGGGGCTTCCGACCAGGTTCCGGTCATCTTGTTCCCGGAGGCAACTCCTTCAATGCGTCCGCTGTCATGGGTGTAATTGCCGGTTACTGTACTGCCTTTTTGGGTCAATACCATTTTGCCCCAGTTGCTGTCCCATTGTCCTTCCCATGTATACTTGCCTAAATCATCAGACCCAGTATTTGCCGCAGCTTTTCCTACACCGTACTCATGAGCCAGCTCCTTTAACTTATCTCCGCCGGCGCCGCTGGCGTAATGCTTCAATACTTCATCAGGAAAAGCCTTAAATCCGAACCAGCCCAGCATTCTTGCTTCTTCAACCGGATAGGCGGCTGGTCCCGGCTGCTGGGGCGCCTTTTTCAGTTCGGACAGAAACTCTTCCCAGTACTTTTTCATTTCCTTGACCTCATCGCCTCTTTGAGCGGATTTTTCCAGTTGCATCAGCTTATCCATGGCCCGGGAGGCCTGCTCCATGTATTCAATATGACGTTCCCGATAGTTGTCATCATCATTTTTTTCGTTTTCGTCATCCCCGTTAATCCCTTCTATAACATGGGTTACCTCATGCCAGATAGTACCGGGGAGAGCCGCGTTTATTGCACCGCCTCCGATGTCACTGTTAAATACGATTCTGCCTCGGCGAAACACCTGACCCATGTCATTGGTAACCGGAGGCTGATATTCCGCTTGGCTGTCTATACTAGAGTCATAAACCAGGTCAACACTCTCTAAAGCTTTTAAATAGGTTTCTTCATCTCCCAGGGATATGCCGGGGGAACCGCTGAAAGCAGAATTATCGAATTTATGCAGATATTCTTTCAGCAAACGGGTTGTTTCCAGGCGCAGCTTAACATCTTTTTCAATCCCCTGTGAATCAAGCTGCACGGTTCCTTCCGATATACTGCTGGTGTAAACGGTAATGTTGTCGGCAACAGCATCTAAAGGGAATAATAACAGACACAGCATCATTAACAAAAGGCCTTTTAACAATAATCTCATTGGCATTCCTCTCCTCTTTCTTTAATAATTTCCCGAGCTTATCTATTGACTGTTCCATACTATTGACAAGATGCTGCCGGTCAGCCGCTTGCCTCGCACCTTTTCATTTTATAAATATAGTTAATGCTTACATAGTCAGCATCCCCCCAAAGGAGGATTTTTCATAAAAAAGCCTCTCATACTTAAGTATGAGAGGCGGTTAAAGCCAGTATTCATGGGGTTTTATTTATTATGTGCCGGTTTGGTTCTTGAGCAGGGTACTGATTAATTCCGCCCGGCTGCCTACATCATATTTGGAAAAAATATTGCGGACATGTGTTTTTACGGTGCTTTCACTGATAAATAAGGCTGCGGCAATCTCCCGGTTAGATTGACCGGATAAAATCTGCTGCAAAACCTCCTGTTCCCGTACCGTCAGGGGAGTCAGAACGGTTACCTGATTAAGGATGGCGTTTTGTTGATTTTCGTTCATGCTGTCATAAATAGCCAGATACACATGGTTTTTCAGCAGTAAAATGAGCTGCCGGTTAAGGGGCGGCAGTATGACTAAGGTAACACAGACAACACTAAGGGCGATAACCGCTATTTCCGCTTCGGGTAGTTGTCGGGAGGTTATGCTCATGCCTAACACCCCTCCGCAAAGCACGCCCGCTACATTAGCGGCCAGACCGCTGCCGAACACCAGCGCAGGTTTTTCGGTGTAATCCAGCATTTCGCCCAGTATGCTCCACCAGAACAAATCAAAAATGCCACAGGCCCCCAGCATCAGGGTATCTACCGCTAAATAATCGGCGGCATTCCGTCCCAAGAGCATGAAGCTGATGAAAGCCCCCATAATCATAGCCATACCGGCATACAGAAATCTTGCGCGATTGGTCTCTCCCGGCAGGTTGCGCATGATGGCCAAGGCCGCGATGTAAGGGACGGCCCAGTACCAACTCACCAACCCGGTGAGGTGAGCGAAGGCTGGGTTTATCACCTGATACATCAAGCCGGAATTAATGGTGATGATAAAGACAAAAAGGCATAGCAGCATGAGCGGATTTCTAATGCCGCCGGACGTATTTTTTTTCAGTATCTGGTTCTGCTCATTCTCCGGCTCTATCGGCAGCAGCCAAATAAAAGCCACGCCGATTACAAGGCAAAGCATGGAGAGAGCCAGCCCGGCCAATGACGACCGGTTCATGGCCACCACGTTGACCCCAACCATCAAGAGATTGGAATAAATCAGCACATCGGCGCAGGACTTAATGCGTTCGTTCTTGGGCGTAAAGGCCCTGAGAAAATATCCCCATGCCGCCACCGCGCAGCCGCTAAAATACCCGCTGACAACCAGTCCGCACATCCATAAAGCGGAAGGTGCAAAAAAGAAAGGAATAGTAGCAGCCAGACATAAGCCCATGCCGCCAAGCACCATGCTTTTGGCAGCCGCCTGCGACCTGACAAACAGGCCGCAGGTGGAAAGCCCGGTAAAGTGTGCGATAATCGCAGCCAGTATATAACGGTCGGCATCTGTTCCGCGCAGATCCAGCAGGCTGTACAGCACCTGACCTTCAAACAGGAAGGAGAGCAGATACGCAAAGGTAAAGGAAAATGCCGCAACAGAAATACTGCGGGAATTTAAAGATTTAAGTCCGTTCATTTTATACCCTACCGCTCAGCGGAGGCTCCGCCTTTTTTAACTCATTCGCCGATATCGGCAGTTTTGAAACGCCAAAACTTTCCCGCCTTGAAGGCGGGTATACTGCGCTGATCAGCCCAGCGCATACGCATAATATGTCGCTTTACGCCAAGATAGTCGCAAGTCTGTTGTAAAGAAATCTATCTATTGCCTGCCATCTCTGACATGATAATACCTCATTAAAATTTTACAATTATCTATTATTATACTGCATAGCGGAGAGTAAAAAATGTGTGTTTTTGTTGTTTTATGTGGTATTAAGTGTTTACAGCTTTAGTTATTTTTCTGAAGTAATCATCTAAGGCGCCTATCAACCTTTATCTTCGTCGTATTTCATCGCCTGTTATTTTTCCTTCGAGATAATCGTTGCAAACCTGTCTTACCTTCTTAGCCCACTGTGAATATTCCTCCGAAGATACATCTCCTTGCCGCTAAGTTTCTCCGGTAATTGGCTATCGGCGCTGAAATCCTGCATCTGTTTATTGAGCGAGTGGGAGTTGGTGAACGTGAAGAAAAATGACCGCGCACTACCATGCAGGAAATCAAGGTCTACTACTGGAATATTGGACTCTTAGATGATGTTATTGAGAAACCAGTAGAGCAAGGGGCACAGCAAGCATCAATAAAAGTCGCAAAAAAATATCGGCAGACCCCCAGCGATCACTCACTGTCTGCCGATATATACCGACCACTTCACCACGGTTTAGAAAATGTCCCTATGGTCACCGTGGAGAACTGGGAGAGGCTTTTTATGCTCATTTTCTTAACGTTTGGAGTATTGCGGGGCCTTTCTGGCTTTATGCAGGCCGTATTTCTTTCTCTCCTTCATCCGCGGATCGCGGGTGAGGAAACCGCTTCTTCTCAACAGTGGTCTTGCATCCGGGTTAGCTACTACCAGCGCCCGGGCGATTCCCAGCTGGATAGCGCCTGCCTGGCCGGTAACTCCGCCGCCATGTACGCGGCAGATTATATCGAAACGACCCAGGGTATCACTAAGAACCAGAGGCTGCTGAACGATCAGGCGGCTGGTCTGATTGGGAAAGAAATCCTCAAAATTTCTATTATTTATAGTTATTTTGCCATCTCCCGGTACCAATCTAACCCTGGCGACGGCTTCTTTTCTTCTTCCGGTTCCCCAGTACTGTACCTTTGCCATAACGATCCTCCTTAACCTCTTAACTCACGAACTACCGGCTGCTGCGCCTGGTGGGGATGAGTGCTTCCCCGGTAGACCTTAAGCTTTTTCAGCATTTTGGCGCCTAAGCGATTATGAGGCAGCATGCCTTTCACCGCCAGTTCGATTGCTTTTTCCGGCTTCTTCTGCAACAGCACCCGGTAAGTCATTTCCTTTAAACCGCCAGGATAACCAGAGTGATGTTGATATTTTTTCTGATCCAGCTTGTTGCCGGTGAGCTTGATTTTATCTGCATTGATAACAATAACGAAATCACCAGTGTCAACATGTGGCGTGTAGGTAGGTTTATGTTTTCCCCTCAGTATGGAGGCAACTTCAGAAGACAATCTGCCCAGGGTCTGATCCGCAGCATCGACAATATACCAACTACGGACTGTTTCCGCGGGCTTGGCCATATAGGTTTTCACGTCTTTCCCTCCTGTATTCTTAACAAATCCGCTTCTTGTCCTCTATCCTAGCCTGTTAACGGGGCAGGAAACAGGCACAGACACAAGGACTGCCTTTTAATAATAGCGAAATTAACCTGCTCTTGTCAACCAAGGTCTGCAGGTTTTTAATAATTTTTCACTCATATAGTAATCACGGCGGCCGGGTATCTTACCTCGACCAGATAAAGTCCCTGCGGAGGCACGGTAGGCCCCGCCTGGCTGCGATCCCGGGCGTTCATGATTTCCTGCATGGCTGTCGGCGGATAGGTCCCGCGTCCGACTTCCAGCAGGGTACCCATTATAATCCTTACCATATTATACAGGAAACCATCAGCCTCAATCTCCAGCCTAAGATAAGCTCCTTTTTCCACCAGACGGCAAACCTTTACCGTACGCTCAAAAGTCTTGACACCGGAGCCGCTGGCACAAAAGGATTTAAAGTTATGCTTGCCCAGCAAAGGCCGGCAGGCTTCCTCCATGGCTGCCAAATTGAGGGACTCGGTACAATGAAGGGCATAATTGCGGTTAAAAATCCGCCCCCGCTGCCGGCGATAAATAAGGTAATGATAGACTTTACTCAGCGCCTGAAAACGGGGATGAAAATCAGGAGCGCATGCGGCACTGGCAGCCACCCGGATATCAGGGGGGAGAAAACTATTAAGGGCAAACTGCCACTTTTCAGCCGGTACACTGGAATTACTATCAAAAGCGACAACCTGACCCAGGGCATGGACTCCGGCGTCAGTACGTCCCGTACCGAGAATTGATAGGGTTTCCCCGCTGACCCGCTTAATGGCCAGTTCCAGTTCGGCCTGCACCGTATTGGCGTTCTCCTGGATCTGGAACCCATGATAGCGGCTGCCGTCATATTCCACTGTCATTCTGATTCTGGTCAAGCCAATCCCTCCTTTGGCGCTAATGGCTCTGCTGTAAAACCCTCAATGACCTGCACCGCAGCCAAACATGAAAATAGTAGGTAGAAATCTTGAATTAGTTATAGCTTGGAGTTGGGATGCATAAATATTCCCTCGCCAAGACTCCTGCATTTTTATGCATCCCAACAGAACTGTTATACTTCAAATCTGCGCCCTTAATTGCGAACTATATGAGCATCAGTTTGTAATCTGCTCCTGCTCTAGACCAGCAATACTGCCGCCAGTAAAGCCGCCATGGACAAAAGATAGGCATAATCCCCGCCTCTTAAACGTAAGATATTAAGCCGGGTGCGGCCTTCTCCTCCCTGGTAGGCCCGGGCTTCCATCGCCTGGCTTAAATCTTCGGCTCTTTGCAGGGAACTTCTTAAAAGCGGCAACAGCCAGGCAAAGAGATTTTTCAGTCGGCTGGAAAGGCTGCCTATCCGAAAATCTGCTCCCCGGCAGAGCTGGGCCTTCCTGATCCTCTCTGCTTCTTCAATAAACATAGGTATAAAGCGTAAACTGATGGTCATTATCATAATTAACTCGTGCACCGCCAGCCCCAGCTTGCGCAGCGGATTCAGCATCTGTTCCAGACCATCCATTAAGGCTACCGGAGTGGTGGTAGCCGTCAGCAGACGTACAACAAAGAGTAACAGCACAAATCTCAAAGTAAACGTGACTGCTGTCTCTACCGCCTCATAGCTTATACTTAGGATGGAAAATGAAAATAAAGGCGTCCCCGGTATAAAGAGCAATTGGAAGATAACCGTAATCAGAATGATAATCAAAAAAGGCTTAAATACCGGCCAAAAATCAATCATCCGGAGGCGGCTTAAATAAAGCAGCAGCCCGCCGGCCAAATAGATAAAAAACAGCTCCAGCGGAAAGGCAGCGGCAAAAACAGCCAGGATAAAAAACAAACCGGCTACGGTTTTAGTACGCGGATCCAGATGATGTAATATTGAATCGGCCGGCAAGTATTGCCCCAGACTTATGTTCCTGAACATGCTCATACTCCTGTTTACAACTTACTTCCGCCCGCACAATCCGATACACCGGGAAGGGGTTGCCGCTATATGGAATAAAAGAGGTAAAGGCGGGGGAAAGCTCTACGCCCCTGTTCCTTACCCCCAACCGGCGCTAATCCCTGCCCTAAGCCTTACCCCAACTGGAGACGGGCTTTTATGGAATATTGCGGCTACACCTTCCGCTCCCGCC